>Ga0326727_10008802_pt1 | contig 25344 bp, 23 predicted proteins | sample MB2enrmetagenome_FD_207643 | JGI IMG/M metagenome (GOLD analysis project Ga0326727, IMG submission 207643) | Lab enriched peat soil microbial communities from McLean, Ithaca, NY, United States - MB29MY | ecosystem: Environmental > Terrestrial > Soil > Wetlands > Peat | place: USA: New York... | reverse complement strand
CAGCGCCGGCATTTGCCGGGGTTGCGCGGTTTTTGAAGACTGCGGGCTTCCCCGCGCTTTGTCCGCGAAGGAAGCGCTCGGCCATTCCAAAGCGAGGCCGTTATGAAACCAGAGCTTGAACTTTTCGACCGGCGGGAGTTTTTCGGTGTGGTGACGAAATCCGCCGTCATCCTTGGCCTGGCCGGCGCGGCGCAGACCGGCGCGGAAGGAGCGGCCACGGCCAACCCTTTTGCCTACGACATTTCCCGATTCCAGAAGACCGATCCCAAACTCATCGCCTACGAGGAAGTGACGCGCTGGCCGGTTCCGCGCAAGGAAGCCCGGCGGCTGGCCATCGGGCCTGATGACCAGCTTTATGTGTGCGCCGGCAATTATATCAACGCCCTGGGCCGCGATGGTCGGCGCGGATTGGAATTGGCGCTGACGGGGCCGGCCTGCTGCGTCGCCGTGGCCGGGGATGGAACCATTTTCGCCGGCCTGCGCGACCACATTGAGGTGTTCGACGCCAGGGGCGCGCGCGCCGCCCGCTGGGATTCGCCGGACCCGAAGACCTGGTTCACCGGCCTGGCGGCGGGCGCGAAGGATGTCTTTGCGGCCGATGCGGTCAAACTGGCCGTGTTGCGCTATGACCGGGCCGGAAAAATCGTTGGCCGAATCGGCCAAAAGGATGCGGCCCGGAAGGTGCCGGGATTGATCGTGCCCAGTCCGTTTCTCGACGTGATCATTCACCGGGACGGCTTGTTGCGTGTCAACAATCCGGGACGGCACCAGGTCGAGGCTTACACCTTCGACGGGAGCCTGGAGGGCGCCTGGGGCAAACCCACCGCCGCCACGGAGGGATTCTGCGGCTGTTGCAATCCCATCGGCCTGGCCGCCCTGGCCGACGGGCGGATCGTCACCTGTGAGAAGGGCATTCCGCGCGTGAAGATTTACAGCGCGGGCGGCGAATTCGAGTCGGTGGTGGCGGGAGCGGAATCGTTCCCGGAAAACGCGCTCGCCTGCAACGACCTGAACGATTGCATCCACGGCGGCCTGGCTGCCGCGGTGGATTCCGGCGGGCGAATCTGCATCCTGGACTTGGTCGCCGGCAACGTGCGGGTGATGAAGCGCAAAGGGTGAAGAATCCCGGCAAACCCATGGACCCTAAACCTCTTTCCGACAGGCCGGTGACGCGGCGGCAGTTTCTCCGCAACGGCGCGCGGCTGATGACCATGACCGGCCTGGGCGTGGCGGCCGGCGCGCTGGCCACCCGGAGCACTGGAGCGGCGTGGGTGTGGCAGCTTGACCCCGCCAAGTGCCTGCACTGCGGCAACTGCGCCACCCATTGCGTGTTGGAACAGTCCGCCGTCAAGTGCGTCCAGGCCTACGCCATCTGCGGCTACTGCCAGCTTTGCACGGCGTTCTTCACGCCGGACCCCAACGAGTTGACGACGGCGGCGGAGAACCAGCTTTGCCCGACGGCGGCGATCCAGCGGACCTACGTCGAGGACCCCTATTATCAATATAGTATTGACGAGAAGCTCTGCATCGGCTGCGCCAAATGCGTGGAGGGCTGCGCCCGCTTCGGCAACGGCTCGCTCTTCCTCCAAATCCGGCACGACCGCTGCCTCAACTGCAACGAGTGCTCCATTGCCCGCGGCTGTCCCGGCGCCGCTTTTCGCCGCGTGCCGGCGGACCAACCCTACCTGCTCAAAACCAACCTCCGCTAAGGCTATGCTTCGCCGTTTGAAATTCCTCGGTGCGCTGGGAGTGATGCTGCTCCTGGCGTGGGTGGTTTGCGCCGAGCAGCGTTTTCCGCCGCCGGATTTTGAAAGCGGTTACCGCCTGCCCCCCACCTCCGCTCCCGCCGCGCGCCAGCTTTGGCGGCAATACGCGGACGCGGGCGTGTTTCTCGCCGCTTTGGCCGCGGCACTCTGGTTGATCTACAAGAAACGCTCGCGGCGCGGGCTTTTCTGGCTGTCGCTCTTTTCCCTGGCGTATTTTGGCTTTTTCCGCAAAGGCTGCATCTGCGCCATCGGCTCGCCGCAGAACATCGTCTATGCGCTGTTCGACCCGGATTACGCCGTGCCGGTGACGGCGCTGATCTTTTGCTTCGCGCCCATCGTGGTGGCGTTGTTTGCGGGGCGGGCTTTTTGCGCGGGGGTCTGCCCTCAGGGCGCGCTGCAGGATTTCATGCTCATCAAGCCCGTCACCGTGCCGCCCTGGCTGGAACAGGCGCTCAGCGTCATCCCTTACGTTTTTTTGGGCGCGGGGCTGATCTACGCCGGAACCGGGACGGGATTTGTGATTTGCCGGTATGATCCGCTGGTTCCGTTCTTCCGGCTGTCGGGCGGAAGTTTCATCTTGACTCTGGGAGCGGCCTTTCTGCTGGCCGGGATGTTTGTGGGCCGGCCCTATTGCCGGTTCCTTTGTCCTTACGGCGGGTTGCTCCGGCTGGCGTCGCTGGCTTCCAAATGGCGCGTCCGCGTCACGCCCGATGCCTGCACGCAATGCCGGCTTTGTGAACAGTCCTGCCCGTTCGGCGCGATGCGCGAACCGGCCCCCGCCGGGACCGGCCCGCAGGGGCTGGGCGCGGCGCGAATACGCCTCGGCTGGACGCTGGCGCTTCTGCCGGTGCTGGTGGCCGCCGGCGCGTGGGCCGGTTCCAAACTCAGCCCGGCGGCGGCGCAACTGGATCCCGCCGTGGCTCTGGCGGAACGCTACGTCCGCCAGCAAAGCGCCCCGGTGCAGTACGGCCTGATGACCCCGGAGGCTCTTTCGCTCCAGCGCGCCTCCGACAATCCAGAGGCCATTTTGAAGGCGGCGGCGGATTTGCGCCGCCGCTTTGATCTGGCCTGCTGGCTGTTCGGCGGATGGATCGGGCTGGTCATCGGCCTCAAACTGCTGGCCTTGTCGGTGCTGCCGGGCCGGACGGATTATGAGCCGGATCGCGGCGCCTGTTTCGGCTGTGCCCGGTGCTTCACCGCCTGCCCCAACGAACGCGTCCGCCTCGGCTGGATGCCGGCGGCCGAAAAACCCGCTCCGTTATGAACACGACTCCTTTTCATCGCGCGCTTTGGCTCACCGGCTGGATCGCGGGCCTGTTCTGTCTGCTGGTTTGCGCGCTCCTGGTTTATGAGCACTTCGCGGCTGCCGTCAACGATCCGTGGAAAGCCCCGCAACTGCTCGCGCTCAAGGACAAGCTGGCCGCCGAGCCGAGAAACGAGGCGGTGCAAAAGGAAATCCGCCGGCTCGACCAGAAATTCCGCCAGAAAACCCGCCTTCGGCTCGCCTTGGATCAAAGCGGCGCCTGGCTGCTGCTGGGCGGGACGCTGGCGCTGGTGCTGGCGGCCGGGAAAGCGGCGGCTCTCCAGAGAACTCCCCCGCTGCCACAGCCCAAAACCGATGCCGGCGAACAGTCGCTGATACTGGCCTCGCGCGCGCGCCGGTCCCTGGGCGGGGTGGCTCTGGCGGTTGCGGGAGCGTTGCTGCTCATTCGACTTGGCAACCCTTCCGTCCTGCCCGCCAACCAGGCCGCGGGGCAGAAGCTCCCCGGCCAAGCCGGCGCGGCGCAGACGCCCGCCGAGGAGGCGCCCGCGCTGTCTGAATTTCAGAACAATTGGCCGCGCTTCCGCGGCTGGGACGGCAGCGGGGCGGCCGCGCAGACCAACAGCGGGACCAATGTGGCGTGGCGCTCCCCCATCCCCGCGCCGGGCCACAGTTCGCCCGTGGTGTGGGGGGATCGTGTGTTTATTTCGGGAGGCACGGCGGCGAAGCGCGAAGTTTTCTGTTACAATGTCGCCAGCGGCGCGCTTCTCTGGCAACGGGCCGTCGAACAGGTTCCGGGCAGTCCGCCCAAAGTCCCGGAGGTGCCGGAAGACACGACCTACGCGGCCTCGACCATGGCGACGGACGGACGGCGCGTTTATGCCATCTTCGCCAATGGCGACCTGGGCGCGCTCAACTTCGACGGCTCGGTTGCCTGGACCAAGTACCTCGGCCCGTTGAAGAATCCCTACGGCTACGCCGCTTCGCTGGCCTTGTGGGGGACCAACTTGCTCGTGCAACTGGATGCGGGCGACACGCCCGAGGAAGGGTCAAAACTAATTTCCTTGCAAGGCGCCAATGGACGGGTCTTGTGGGAGCGCAGCCGGCCCGTCTCGGCGTCGTGGGCCACTCCGATCGTCGTGGAAGCGGCGGGCAGGACGCAGATCATTACCCTCTCCAAGCCTTTTGTGATCGCCTACGCGCCGGCCGATGGCACGGAGCTTTGGCGCGCGGATTTGCTCGCCAACGAAGTCGTGCCTTCGCCTGTCTTCGCCGGCGGGCTGGTTGTCCTGATCAATCCGGCGGACAAGCTGCTGGCGTTGCGGCCCGACGGCGCGGGCGACGTCACCAAAACATGCGTTGCCTGGACCAACGAGGAGAATGTCCCCGACATCCCCAGCCCGGCCGGCGGCGGGGACCTGGTGTTCACCGTGACCAGCATGGGGATGGTGAAATGTTTTGAGGCGCGCGATGGCAAAAAGAATTGGGAGACGAATTTTGACACGGAGGTAAAGGCCTCGCCCGGCATCGCGGGGGACCGGCTGGTGGTCCTGAGTGTCAACGGCCTGCTGGTCCTGCTGCGGGCCGGGCGCGAGCTGGAGGAAATCGGGCGGAGCCAACTGGCGGACAAGTTCATCGCCAGCCCGGCGTTTGCCGGCGGCCGCATCTTCCTGCGCGGGGCCACCAACCTCTACTGCCTGGGGCCGGAGGGCGTCCAGCCGGCCAAACAACCGTGACCCATGCCCGATGTTGACCTCAACTTTGTCAAGGAAACGGTGGAGCGGACCGGAGGCAAACCCGCGGCGCTGATCCCGATTCTGCAGGCGCTCCAGGCGCATCACGGCTACCTGCCCGCGGAGGCCTTGCAGCGCCTCGCCGGGCTGACCGGGATTCAGCCCTCCGCCATCGCCGGGGTTTCGACCTTCTACGACATGTTCCGCCACAAGCCGGCGGGCAAACATATTCTCCAGGTCTGCCGCGGCACGGCCTGTCAAGTCGCGGGGGCGGAGAGGGTGGAGGAGGCGTTGCGGCGGCACCTGGGCATTCCTCCGGGCGGCGACACCGATGCGGCGCGGGAGTTCACCGTCGAACCGGTTGCCTGCCTGGGTTGTTGCTCGCTGGCGCCCGTGGTGAACATGGGCGGCTCGCTGACGGGATACGCGTCCGCGGAAAAAGCTCCGGCCCAAGTCCGCGACTATCTCGCCCGGCAGAATGCGGCGGCCGAAGCCAGGTCCACCGAGGAAATAGGGCCTCCGGCCGCCAATGGCCTGGCCCAAATCCGTGTCGGCCTGGGTTCCTGCTGCATGGCCAAGGGCAGCGATCTGTTGTTTCACGCCTTGCGCCAGGGCGCGGGCCAATGCGGCGGCCAGGTCGCCGTCAAACGCGTGGGCTGCATGGGCTTATGCCATCGCGCGCCGCTGATTGAAGTCGCGCTGCCGGGCCGGCCGGCCGCCTGCTATTCGAACCTGACCCCCGGCCAGGCCGGCGCCCTCCTGCAACGGCATTTTCGTCCGCGCGGTTTCCTGCGGCGCGCCGGCCAGCTCTGGACGGGCCTGCTGGGCGGCCTGCTGCTGGATGAGGCCGCGCCGCCGCAGTCGGTGGCGCGCTTCTCCATGAGCAAACGCGATCCCGCCGTCCGCGCCTTCTTGGAAAGACAGGTGCATATTGCCACCGAACATTTCGGCCAGCTCGATCCGCTGGACTTGGATGAATACCTCGCCCATGACGGCTTCGCCGCCCTCCGGCGATGCCTGGGAACGCCGGACGAAAAAGCCGGCCTTTCTCCCGACGACCTCATCGCCACCATCGAAAAGTCCGGCCTGCGCGGCCGCGGCGGCGCGGGTTTCCCCACAGGACAAAAATGGCGCGCCGTCCGCCAGCAGCCGGGCGATGTCAAGTATGTCGTCTGCAACGGCGACTGGCTGCTGATTCTCGAATCCTTTCCCTATCGGATCATCGAAGGGCTGGCGCTGGCCGCGGTGGCCGTCGGCGCGCACGAGGGGATTTTCCATGTCCGCCACGAATCTCCCCTGGCGGTCCGGCGCCTGCGGGCGGCGCTGGCGGAAATGGAAAAGCGCGGCTGGCTGGGCGCGTCCTTGCTGGGCGCCGGCTTCCCGTTGCGTCTGAGCGTGGTCGAGGGCGCCGGGGCGTTTGTCTGCGGCGAAGAGACGGGGCTGATCGCCTTGGTGGAGGGCCGCCGCGGGATGCCGCGGCTGCGGCCCCCCTTCCCCGCCGAGTCGGGCCTCTGGGGCAAGCCGACGCTCGTCAACAACGTGGAAACGCTGGCCGTGACGCCGTGGATTGTGCGGCACGGGGCGGAGAAATTCGCGGCCCTCGGCACGGCCAAGAGCAAAGGCACCAAGGTCTTCGCCCTGACCGGAAAAATTCGCCGCGACGGATTGATCGAAGTGCCGATGGGAACCACGCTGCGGGAGATCGTCGAGCAGATCGGCGGCGGCGCGGCGGAAGGACGCCGCATCAAGGCCGTGCAAATTGGCGGACCGACCGGCGGCTGCGTGCCTGCCACCCTCATGGACACGCCGGTGGATTTTGAGTCTTTGCACCAGGCCGGCGCGATCATGGGTTCGGGCGCGATGGTGGTGCTGGACGACTCGTGTTGCATGGTGGACACCGCGCGGCATTCTCTCCAGTTCACCCAGGGCCAGTCGTGCGGCCGATGCACCTTCTGCCGCGTCGGCGCCAAGCGGATGCTCGATATTTTGGACAAGCTTTGCGCGGGCAAGGCGCAACGCGCCCACCTCGAGGAACTGGAACGGCTGGCGCGCCAGGTCGGCGCCGGCAGCCTGTGCGGGCTGGGGAAAACGGCCCCCAATCCGGTGCTCTCGACCCTGCGCTATTTTCGCGACGAATACGAAGCCCACTTGCAAGGCCGCTGCCCGGCGGGCCAATGCGCCGCTCTCATTAAGTACCGGGTCACCGCCGCCTGCACGGGCTGCACCCTCTGCGCCCAGCATTGCCCGGTCCGCGCCATCCCGATGACGCCCTACGCGCGGCACGAAATCAACCTGGAGATTTGCACGCGCTGCGACACCTGCCGCAAAGTGTGCCCGCAGGAGGCCATCGAGGTGACATGAGCGCGCTCACAATTACTATTGACGGAAAGGCCGTGCCGGTTTCCCCGGGCGAGACGGTTTTGCAGGCCGCGCGGCGGACCGGCCTGGACATTCCAACCCTGTGCCACCTGGAAAAGTGCGGGCCTCTGACCTCCTGCCTGGTGTGCCTGGTCAAAGTGGCGTCCAACGGCCAGGGCCGCCTGGTTCCCTCGTGCGCCACGCCGGCCGTCCCCGGCATGGTCATCGAAAGCGAAACCGAGGAAGTCCACGAGGCGCGCCGCACCGCGCTGGAATTGCTTTTCAGCGACCATGTGGGGGACTGTCTCTCGCCGTGCCATCGCCTCTGCCCGCTGCAACTGAACATTCCCGTGATGATCCGGCAGATCGAAGCGGGCAGCCTGGACGAGGCGGCGGCCACGATGCGCCAGGCGCTGCCCCTGGCGGGAGTGCTGGGCCGCCTTTGCCACCATCCGTGCGAACAAGGCTGCCGCCGCGGCGTTTTCGACGAGCCGGCGGCGATTCGCGAAATGGAGCGGTTCTTGACGGAGCATGATTTCCAGCAGGATTCCAGGCAGGCCAGGGCGTCCCTGGCCGCGCGCGCCCCGGCCAGCCGGCAGTCCGTGGCGGTCGTCGGGGCCGGACCGGCCGGCCTGGCGGCGGCGCATGACCTCGCCCGGCGCGGCCACGCCGTCACGGTCATTGACCGCAATGCCAAACCCGGCGGAAAGTTGCGGGAGGTGGCGGAAGGCGAATTGCCCTCCGCCGTCCTCGAGGCGGAAGTCGCCCTGCTGGCCGGGATGGGAATTGATTTCAAAACCGGCATCGAGTTGGGCAATCAAGTGACTTTGGACGGATTGCGGCGCGGGTTCGACGCGATTCTGATCACCGTCGGCGAATTGGCCAAAGACGACGGCCAGAAACTGGGAGTGCCGCTGGCCGGCGCCGTGGTCAAGGCCGACCCGTCCACTTGCCGCGTCAGTCCGCCCAATATTTTTGCCGCCGGCGCCTGCGTCAAGCCTGTCAAGCAAGTGGTCCGCGCCCTGGCCGAGGGCCGGGCGGCGGCCGAGTGCGTCCACCGTCATTTGCGCGGCCAGCCGCCGCGCCGCCCCGAGAAACCGTTTTCCAGCGTCATGGGCCGGCTGGAGCCGGGCGAACTGCGGGAATTCCTGCGCGGCGCCAGCCAGGAACACAGCGTTTTGCCATGCGACCGCTGCTCCGGGATCAACCGCGGCCAGGCGGCGCAGGAGGCGGCGCGATGCCTGCATTGCGACTGCCGGTCGTCGGGCCATTGCCTCCTGCAGCACTACGCGCAAGTTTATGGCGCCGACGCCAGCCGGTTCCGGGCGGAGCGGCGGCCCTTTAGCCAGCAACTCCAGCCCGGCGGCGTCATCTTCGAGCCGGGCAAGTGCATTGTTTGCGGGATTTGCGTGAAGCTGACCGAGCTGGCGGCCGAACCGCTGGGGCTGAGTTTTGTCGGGCGCGGCTTCGACATGCGGGTGGCGGCGCCCTTTGGCCGCTCGATAGAGGAGGGCCTGGGCGCGGCGGCGGAGGAATGCGTGCGCCATTGCCCGACCGGCGCGCTGGCCTTCGCCGACAAACCCGCCGCCGCCTGTCCTCAGACGCAAGAACCTTGAGACAGATGCGGGAAGAAAACGAAAATATGCGATTATGTGGGACTGACCCCTGTGGGGTGGGGAGCGCGCCAGAAAGTTCGAGGGAATTGGCGGGCGGGCGTCGTTCTCCCTTGTGAAGGGGAAGACGCGGCCTGAATCGGCTTGGCGTTTCTTCCAACATGAACGATAATGACAACAAGCCAAAAATGATATGAAATCGAACTGCATTTTCTTTACCACCTTGATGCTGGCCGCGCCCGCAGCCTTCTGGCTGCAAGGCAGCGCCCTGGCCCAGGCCACCGGGGGAACCAACACCCCGCCGCCCGCCCTGGAAAACGGCGCCCGCGCAGGCGCCAATGCTTCGACCTTCCGGGACAACGTGGATTTCTATTTCCCCGGGGGCGATCCCAGGCAGTTCCTTCGCGCCGTGGACGAGCAATACCAAGTTGATTGGATGAGCGTTGCCGACATCCCGATTGAGATGCAACAAGTTCATATTCCGGCGTTTCGCCTGAGTCGCGAATCCTTGGCCCGGATCCCCGCGCGTGGGAGAGGACTTCGCGCCGGCAGTGGTGGTGGCAGTCGGCGAGGTGGCGGCACAGGCGGCTTTGGCGGTGCTTTAGGCTTCGATCCGACGGTGGCTCCCGCTGTAGCGGCGACTGCGGCTGCTCCTGACCCGGCCGTGCTGGCAAGACTCCAGGCACAGCGCGATCCGTTGGAGGCCCTGGTTGCGCTCTATGACAGTCTGGGGCAGGCAGAGCCAGGGATTGGGGAACTGCGCGTTGTGGGCGACCTCGCCAAGCCTTCCATCGTGCTCTTCCGCTCCACCTCTTCGAGCGCGACGAAGGACAACAAGATGAAGGTATTTTCGTTGAAGGGAATTCCGACCAACGAATGGCAAAATCTGGCAGAGAGTGTTGACAGCGACCTTCGCAGATTGGCCCGAGATCAAGGTTCCACGGACCTTCGCCATGCGCTCGAAGTCGTTGTTCACCGGGACACTGGCCTGCTTGTGGTGATCGGTCCGGATTCCATGCTGCAAGCTGCGGAATCCTTCGTAACCGCGTGGCGCGACCACCCCGCTCCTGCCTCTCCGCCGCAGCCCGCCGCTCCGACGACTGGCCAGAAGTAACGAAAAGCCAGCCATGTTCACGCTGGATGAAGACTCCGCCGCCCCCATCTTCGAGGCTGCCGGTCCCAGCGTGCCTTCCGCCAGCACCCAGGCGCGGTTGAAACAACCTTTGAAAGCCAGCGGCGACACGGCGGCGGGCGCGCCCGACATCCTGGCTCTGACGCGGGCCATCCGGCGCGGCGACGAGGCGGCTTTTGCCCGTTTCTACGATCTTTACGGTTTCCGCCTCTACCGGTTTCTGCTGGTCCTGGCGCGCGGCGACGAAAACACGGCGCGGGAAGTCTGCCAGGCGGCGATGACCAAGCTGGCGAAACGGTTCCCAGTGTTCGATGACGAGCGAATGTTGTGGGCCTGGCTTTGCGCGCTGGCGAAGAATTCCTTCATTGACCATTGGCGCGCCCAGCGGCGAAGGGACCGGTTCGTTTCGCTGGAGGAAATGCCCGCGTCCATGGCCGGGGCGGAAAATTCGACTTGTCAGCTTTCCGAAATCCTGCGCGAGGCGCTGGCCGCTCTCCAGCCGGAAGAGCGCGAGTTGATGCTGGCCGCCTACATGGACGGGCGGCCGTTGCAGGAACTGGCCGACGCCTCGGGCCTGACCTACAAGGCCGTGGAATCCCGCCTGGCCCGGCTGCGCCAGAAACTGAAAGAACAATTGTTGCAAAAGTTGCGCCATGAAAACGAATCCTGATCCCGATAATGAAGACGCCCTGCTGGAAGCCGTGTTGCGGGACGACGCCTGGCAGGCGGCCAACGCCGCCGGCAAAGCCGGGGCGCTGCGAATATTTCAAGCGCGGCAGCGCGTCCGGCGTTGGACGCGATGGGGCGGCGGCCTGGCGGTTTTGGCGGTGGCGGCGGCCTGCGCCGCGCATTGGCTGGCCGGCCCGGTGGCGGAAGCCCCCCGGCGGCTGGCGCTCAAGCCGCCGGGAGCGCCGCCGGTGAAACCGGAAGCGACGGCGAAGGCGGAGGAGAGCGTGAAACCGAAAGGGACAATGAACTTGACAGATGACGAACTGATCGCGCTGTTCCCGCCGGGAAGCTGTTTTCTGGCGGAGGTGGACGGGAAGAAAAAACTGGTATTTTACGATGCCGGCGTTGAGCGCCAGTACGTGTGCGAACCCGGCGCGCCCATCTCCGTCGCCCCTTAGCCGGCATGTTGCGTAGCGCCTGGGTGGCACGGGCGACTCGCCCGTCCCGCCGGGCCACTGGCCCGGCGGAAGGTCAAACACGACCTTTGGCGAGAGAGCTGGGTCACGACGACAGACCGGTTCCCTCGGTTCCGGCCGGCGAGTCGCCGGCCGGCACAGGCGGGTCGCCTGTGCCACCCAAACAAAGGGGTAAATTTGCATGGCGGTTTTGTCAACGGGGGCTACTCTTCATCCATTATGAAAACTTTCACCATCGCGCTGGCCGGCTTGATGGCCGCGCTGGCTTGCGCCGGTTGCGCTTCGCCGCGCTCGCAAAGGGCCAGGAAGATCCTGGTTTTTTCCAAGTCTTCCAACTACGAGCACTCCGCCATACACCGGACCGGCGGGCAGTTGAGTTTTGCGGAGGAGACGCTGAAAAAGATCGGGGAGAAAAACAACCTGGAATTCACTTTCACCAAGGACGGCGGGCTGTTCACGGCGGAGAACCTCGCCCAATATGACGCTTTCCTTTTCTATACGACCGGCGACTTGACGGAAAGCGGCACAGACCACAACCCGCCAATGCCTCCAGGCGGGAAGGCGGCGCTGCTGGCGGCGATCCGGCAGGGGAAGGGATTCGTGGGCGTCCACAGCGCGACGGACACGTTTCACTCGCCGGGCAACCGGGAGATTGACGCGGCGCGATTTCGGAACGACGGGACCAACGCGGACCCGTACATCCAGATGATCGGCGGCGAGTTCGTGATTCACGGGGGGCAGCAAAAAGCCCGGATGATTTGCGCCGACGCGAAATTTCCGGGGATGCAGGCGCTGCCCGCCGATTTCGGCCCGATGGAGGAATGGTACACGTTGAAGAACTTTGCCAAAGACTTGCATGTGATCCTGGCGCAGGACACGTCGAACATGCAAAAAACCGGCGGCGACTATTGTTACGACCGGCCGCCCTACCCGGCCACCTGGGCGCATCCCTACGGCAAGGGGCGCGTGTTTTACACGAGCATGGGGCATCGCGAGGATGTGTGGAGCAACCCGGTTTTTCAGCAAATCCTGCTGGGCGGAATCAACTGGGCGGCCCGCAACGTCAACGCCAATGTGGCGCCCAATCTGAGCCGGGTCGCGCCGCAAGCGGACCAATTGCCGAAATACCGCCGGACGCCCTAATGTTTGGGGCGGAGGAGGATGGCTTTTTTGTTCGTGCCTTCGACCTCCACGCTGGCGGCTTCGATGCCCGGGCTGTCTTTCAAGGCGCTGTAAATAATGCGGCGGTCAAAGGCGCTCATCGGCTCCAATTCCACCACATCGCCCCAGCGGCGGACTTTCTCGGCGGCGGCCATGGCTTTTTGCACCAGGGTGTCGCGGGCTTTGGCCCGGTAATCGCCGACATCCACCATCACCTTCGGCACGGTCTGGTCCTGATGAAAGAGCAGGCGATTGGTCACGTATTGCAGGTCGGAAAGGGTTTGGCCCTGCCGGCCAATCAAGCGGCCGGAATCGTCGGTTTTGACATCGAGAAAGATGCCGTCGTCAAGAAGATGCTCCTCCACGGTGGCCTCGAAGCCGAGGTGTTTGAGGAGTTGAATGAGGGTTTCTTTGGGTTGCGCGGCCATAGGTTGTGCAAGGCGTTGGGATCGTTCAATAAGTTGGCACAAGGCAGAGTATAAACGGCCCGCTCGTTTTGGCTACTTCTTTTTCTGGGGGGCGGGGGCCAGGAGCCGGGCCGGACTGGCGGCGGGATCGGCGCCCATCTTGGTCATCTTGGTTTGGGCAATGGTCAGCAGGTTGGACACGGTGTAATAAAGGTTCAAGCCGGAGGACATCCGATAAAAAATGCCGACGAAAAGCAGCGGCATCCAGCGCATGATCTTTTGCTGGCCCGGGTCCATGCCGGGGGAAGGGGGAGTCAAATAGGACTGCCACAACTGGGTGGCGCCCATGACCAGGGGCAGCGGGTTGACGGGGAAGCCGGCGACGACGAGGATGGTGTCCGGCAGGGTCAAATCCGGCGCCCAGAGAAAGGGAACGCCGCGCAGTTCGATGGCGTTGCGCAGCATCGAATAAAAGCCGAAGAAGACCGGAATGGTGATGAGCATGGGCAGGCAACTGCCCAGCGGACTGATCTTGTGCTCCTTGAGAAGCTCGGTCGTCTTTTGGTGCTTCTTGAGCGGGTCATCCTTATATTTGTCAGCGATGGCCTTGAGTTGGGGCGCAATGGCCTGCTGGCGTTTCTGCGAGCGGGTGCTGGCCGCGGTCATCGGCCAGAAAACCAGTTTGATAATCACCGTGATGGCAATAATGGCCAGGCCGTAGGTCAACCCGAGGTTATGGAGGCCGTTCATGGAAAGGAGCAGCAGCTTGGAGCAGAATCCAAAGCCCAAAAAGCCGGTGAAGCCCATGACCAAATCCAGGTTGTTTCCCATGAAGTGGCCAATTGTCACCAAGCCGTTGTATTCCTTGGGACCGGCGTAAAAGGTGAAGGATTGTTCCAGGGACTGGCGCGGCTCGAGATGCGCGGCGGGATAAACGAAGGCGGTTTGGTAGCCCTCGTAATTGTTGGTCAGGGTGAGGCGCTGGCCGGGGGCCACGCCGTTGGTGTCCGGGGGCGGCAGCTTGAGGTTGCGAATCAGGATGCCGGCGGCGGGCTGGGAGGGGACCGCCGCCAACGCGAAGTATTGGCTGTGCATGGCCGCCCAGACGACGTTGCTGGCCCCATCTTCAAATTCCGCGCGGGGTGTTCCCGGAAAGCAGCCCAGCGTGCGGTTGGCAAACCAGCCCGCCCCGATATCGGCGGATTTGTCGCCGTTGTACCATATCGCTCCCAAGGTCGTCGGATCGTCCAGCGGTCCGATGGCCGTGGCCGTGCCGGCGACTACTTCGCGCCGGGGGATTTGCAGGCTGTTGGAGGAAGTGTTTTCCAGGCGGATCTTCGCGGTGAAAAGATAATTGGTGCCGCAGTCCCCGACTTCAAAATCCTTGACCACGCGCAAGCCGTTGGCCAGCGTTTTTTCAGCGCGGACGAGGGTGTTGGACGGCTGGGAGAGCGTGAAGTCATCGCCGCCCTGGGCATTTTCGCCCAGCACGGCCAGAATGGGAACCGGGGCCTTGGAATTCAAGGTGGCAAAATTCCGTTCATCCTGCGCCGGCAGCGCGCTGTGGACCACGGCCGGATAATTGGTATTCCGCAAGGCGATTTCCTTCAACCCGCCGCCGCGGGACGTGAAGTGAAAAATTAAATCCCGGTTGGAAACGGCCAGCGTCACCTCGGGAAGCGAGGGAGCGGGCAGGGCGGCGGGAGGCGGATTGGCGGGAGCGCCCGGAATTGGGGCCGGCGCACTAGCTTCAGCGGCCTGCGCCGGTTGCGGATTGGCGGTTTGATTGGCGGCCACAGCCGGGGGCGGAACCGGCACCTGGATGGGCGGATATAAATGATTGATCAGCCCCGAGAGCAGGAACAGCACACAGATCGCGATGACTAATATGAGAAGTGATTTACGGTCCATGCCCGGAAAGGTTTGATAAGTTTGACCTCGATCTGAATCTTAATCTTAATCCTAATCTTAATCCTAATCCAGGTTCTGAACGATGTGCCCGGCGGGACGCCGGACACGGCGGGCGGGGACGCCCGCGCTCCCCGACAAAAAGATTAAGATTAGATTCTGACTTTGAAAATCTCATAAAAATGTCTCTCAGGTTTTGGGCGGCGCGGCAGCGCCGCCCTACCGAAAATTTCAAATATCTTTGGCTAGGATTAAGAGTCGGGACGGGATCCTCGCCCCACGCGCCCCAGGGATGGCAGCGGCAAAGTCTCCGGGCCGCCAACACGCCGCCCGCCAGCACACCGTGCAGCCGGATGGACTCCCGGGCGTACTGCGAGCAGGTGGGCGTGTAACGACACCGCCCCGCCGGGCCAAAAAACACCGCCCACGCGGGGGAAATGACCGCCTGATAACCGCCGATCAGCAAAATCATCATTCGTTGTGCCAAGTTCATGGGCCTCCGATCCGGGCCTGCCGCAGGACCCGCAAAAAATCCCGTTCCACCTCCGCCAGCTTTTTGCCCGCGATGGAAGGGCGCGCCACCAGCACCAAATCCACCGGCCCGGCCAGTTCATGCTGATGGAGGCGGAAGCTTTCGCGCATCAGCCGCCGCGCCCGGTTGCGCGCGACGGCGTTGCCCACCGATTTCCCCGTGACCACTCCGAGCCGCGCCGCCAGACGGCCGGGGCGCGGGAGGACATTGGCAATCAGGCAGCCGCAAATCAGGCGGCGGCCTTGTGCGCGGGCGCGGGCGAATTCGCCTTGCTGCTTCAAGCGGCGGGAACGCGGGAAGCCCAACGCGGCAGGAGAGTCGCCAGGCATGGCGCGTTACACGGGGGTAAGGCGTTTGCGGCCGACGCGGCGGCGATTGGCTAAAATAGCGCGCCCGCTTTTCTTGGAGTTGCGATTCAAAAAGCCGTGCTGGCGTTTGCGCCGGATTTTCGACGGTTGATACTGGCGTTTCATGTTTGCGTATATAGTAATGCTGCCCCCGGTCGGAAGGCAACCGGCCGACCACGGTGAACCCGCGACCCAGAGTGGGAAAGATACCGCCTCGCGGCGGCCTGTCAACCGTGAATTCATTTTTTCAGGATTGACCCTGCGGGAAAAGTTGGGAGACTGGCGGCGACACATGCAAATTTATGCCCGAAAATAGTCCCGGCTTATCGCCATCCGCCACAAAAACCGGTCTCTTCCGCATGCCCGACGGCAAGAACCTCGTCGTCACGTTCGCCCTGGTCAGTTCGCTGTTTCTCCTGTGGGGCGTCTGCAACGGCATGATTGACACGATGGACAAGCACTTCCAGACCGAACTGGGCCTGAGCAAGGCGCAGTCCGCCTGGGTGCAGTTCGCGCATTATCTGGGCTACTTTCTGATGGCGCTCCCTGCCGGCCTGCTGGCCAGCCGTCTCGGTTACAAGGGCGGAATCATCGCGGGTTTGTTGATGGTCGCGCTCGGAGGCTTCTGGTTCCTGCCGGCCACCCACATCAATGCGCTGGCCAAGGCGGGCAGCGTTTCGCCCGCCAGCGCCTTCGTCGGCTATCTGGCCGGGGTGTGCGCCATCGCCGCCGGCCTGACCTTTTTGGAAACGGTCGCCAATCCCTACACGACCGTGCTCGGCCCCGCCCGCTACGCCGCCACCCGCATCAATCTGGCCCAATCCTGCAACGGCATTGGCTGGATCTTTGGCCCGATTATTGGCGGCATGTTCTTTTATTCCAAGGACGCGGCGGGCCGCAGCACCGGCAATGAGACGCTTTACATTCCCTACGTCGTCGTCGCGGTCGTGGTCGTGGTGCTCGCGGTCGTTTTCTTCTTCGCCGACATCCCGGACATCAAAATGGCGGACGATTATCATCTGGACGATGCCGCTCCGGGCGCCTCTCACTCGATCTGGAAACATCCCCACTTCGTGGGGGGCGTGGCCGCTCAGTTTTTATATGTCGCCGCCCAAGCCGGAATCTTCAGCTTCTTCATCAACTACATGACCTCCGAAGTCCCGCCCATCCCCGGGTCCTGGAACTCGGGGGCGGCCAGGAATTGGATTGAAGTCAATACCACGTTCGCGGCCGGTGACATCCAGGATTTGACCGGCTTTGCCAACAAATTGAAACAGAAACCGGATGCCGTATCCGCCTTCCTCAGCAGCCAGTTGTCCAGCAATGCCGTCGCCGCGCTGGCAGAGTACAAGGATTCCACCTCGGCTCCCAAGCCGCTGCTTTCGGCCTTGCTGGAGGATTTGAACAAGATCGTCAAGCAGGACCCGGATAAAGTCGAAGGGAAGCAGCTCCTCTACGACACGGAGCGCTTCAGCGGAGTCAGATTGGGCGAAACAACGCGGCAGTTGCTGGCCCGGAAATCCGGGAAGCAAGAGGTCAATTTGGCTTTCCTCAACCGGGCGCTTTTGCGCGATGCCTATCCGCAGGAACTGGCCTTCAAAGACGATGTTCTTTCGATCAGCGATCAGGGCGCCTCGTTCCTCGCCTCGGTGGGATTCTTCTGCTTTCTGATCGGTCGCATCACCGGCGCCGGCCTGCTGAAAAAGCTCGCCGCGCACAAGGTGCTCGGATTCTACGGCCTCATGAACGTGGTCATCTGCCTGCTGGTCTTCCTCAAACTGGGCTGGCTGTCCGTCGCCTGCGTCTTCCTGAGCTATTTCTTCATGTCCATCATGTTCCCAACCATTTTCGCGCTCGGCATTTTTGGCCTGGGCGCCCGGGCCAAGAAGGCGTCCGCCTTCATCGTCATGGCGATCATGGGCGGGGCCATCCTGCCCAAGCTGATGGGCGCGGTCGCGGACAAATACGACATGTCGCGCGGATTCATCGTCCCGATGGTCTGCTTCGCTTTCGTCGCCCTTTATGGTCTGACTTGGTCCAAACTTGCCAAGTCCGAAGGCATGCTCAACGCCTCTCCCCTCAAGGGCCATTGAGACCTGCCAACAATGCCATGCCAGACTTGACACGCTCCGCCGGGTTTATGAAGATGTCGCGCGAATTGAACAACACTTCATATAAGGGCAAACGCAACCTTCCCGGGACAATGCCGTGACCTGGAGCCAAAATTATGATCCGGCGGGTTGGTGGCCGCTTTCGACGCTGCTGTCGGCGCTGCCGGTCTTGAGCCTGTTCTTCGTCATGCTGGTGATGAAGAAGCCGGTGTGGGTGGCGGCGCTGACGGGCATGATTGTGGCCATGCTGCTGGCGCTGGGGTTGTTTGGGATGCCGGCGGCCTTCGTGTCGGAGGCGCTGCTGATTGGTTTTGTCTTCGGTTTCCTGCGCATTGCCTGGATCGTCATTGGGGCGCTCTACCTCTATCACATCGCTATCGAGACCGGCCAGTTTCAGGTCATGAAAGAATCCATTGCCGGACTTTCGTCGGACAAGCGGATTCAAGTCATCTTGATCGCGTTTTGTTTCGGGGCCTTTCTGGAAGGAATCGGCGGCGGGGGCACGCCGGTGGCGATAGCCGGCTCCTTTTTGATCGGCCTGGGCTTCCCGCCGTTCCAGGCCGCCACGGTTTGTCTGCTGGCCAATACGGCGCCGGTGGCGTGGGGCGGGGTGGGCAACCCGGTGCGGGTGCTGGCGGCCGTGACCAACCTGCCGGAACCAGCCCTCAACGCCATGATGGGACGGATTCTGCCGCCGTTCTCGTTCCTCCTGCCTCTCTATTTGGTGCGCGCCACGGTCAACTGGAAACAGACCTGGGAGGTGCTTCCGGCCTTGCTGGTCAGCGGCGCCTCTATGGCTGCAATGCAGTTCTTCTGGTCTAATTTTGCCGAAACCAACTTGGTGACCATCGTCGCCCCCATCTTCTCCCTGTTGGTGATGGTGGGCTTCCTCAAAATCTGGAAGCCGGCCCATCTGCTGGAAATCCAGGAGCGCGATCCGGCGATGCCGGCCAAAAAACATTCGGCGGCCGGCGTCTTGAAGGGATGGTCGCCGTTTATTTGGGCTTCTGTCCTAATCTTCTTTTGCGGGCTGCCGGCCATCAACAAGCATCTGATCATGCCCGCGTTGAACTTCCCCATGCCCGGCCTGCACAACGCGGTGCTGCGGATGCCGCCCGTCGTTCCCAATCCCACCCCCGAGCCGGCCATCATGGACCTGAACGTCCTTTCGCTGCCCGGCACCGCCGTGTTTGTCGTCGCGTTTCTCTCGGCTCTAATGATGGGCATGCGGGTGTCCCAGGCCTTGTCGCTGCTCTGGAGGACGCTTCGGCAACTGACTCCCTCCATGACGGCCATCGTTTTCATGGTCGGCCTGGCCTACGTGACGCGCTATTCGGGCATGGACACTATTTTGGGATTGAGCATGACGCATACCGGGTGGCTGTATCCGTTGTTCGGCACGCTGCTGGGCTGGCTGGGCGTCGCCTTGACGGGCACGGACGCCGGCTCGAACGCCTTGTTTGGCCACCTGCAACGGGTCACCGCCGAGCAACTTCACCTCAGCCCGATTCTCATGGCTTCGGCCAACAGCACCGGCGGGGTAATGGGCAAGATGATTTCCGCGCCCTCGATTGTCGTGGCCAGCACCTCCACCAACCAGCAGGGCCAGGAAGCCGCCATTTTCAAGGCCGTCATTTTACACAGCATCGTCCTGGCGTTCCTGGTGGGGCTGGTGGTGCTCCTCTATGCCTACGCGTTCACCTGGGCGATCCCCAAGTGAGGCAGGATTCAGCCTGACTCCAAAATCAGGTTCGCGTACGGAATCGTGTCCCCGGTGCGGATCAGCCCCACGGCCGCCGGAACGCGTTTTTTGAATTGGAGGTGGGGTTCGCGCAGCACGGGCAGGCCGCGCAGGGCTTGGGCAAAGGCGGCCTGGACGCCCTTGTCGTTATGCTTGACAAATTCCCGCGCCATCCAGACCCGCCGCACCGCAAAATTTTCCCGGATGGCCGCCAGCGCCTGCAAAACCGTCGGGATGCCGTCCACCAGCGAAAGATCCACCGTTTCCATCTGCGGCCAGTAGGGAAACCCGCGGTCCGCGATGACCAGCGTGTTGGTGTGGCGCACCCGGCTGAGCAGGTCGTTGAGGCGGGGATTGAGAATTCCAGTTTTCAGCATAATGCCTCCAGCATGGCGGATTTTCATTCCATGGTCAAATTATGCCTGAAAGACGGCGTCCCCCGGCCTCACGAACCCCGCCAAACACAGCGCGCGTGGCAGGTCTCCGCCACCGCCACCTCCATCAACAGCGGCAGCCGCGGCTTCAATCGTTTCCAAATCCAGAGCGCGAGATTTTCGCTCGTCGGATTTTCCAGCCCCGGGATCTCATTCAAATAATTATGATCCAACTCCTGCCAAATCGGCTGGAAGGCCGCTTCGATCTCCGCGTAGTCCATCACCCAGCCCAGCTTGGGGTGGCACGGGCCGGAGACGGCCACTTCCACCTTGAAACTGTGCCCGTGCAAGCGACGGCATTTGTGGGATTTGGGCAAATGCGGCAGCAAATGCGCCGCTTCAAATTGAAATGTTTTTCGCAGTTCCATTTTCAAACTTTATCGTTCTCCATTCTCCATTCTCCATTCTGCATTTCTTATTTCTCCCATTCGCTCCAGGTCAGCAAATCCCCCAGCGCCGGCCGCCCGTCGTGCCGCCAGCCCAGCGGCGGCCTTTGCATCTCCCCCAGCGGGCAAATCCGCCGCGCACCCCAGCGGGCGAATTGCTGCGCCAGTTCCGCCGCCCGCGCCCCGCTGCTGGCCAGGCCCACCGTCGAAATTTTGTCCCGCACCGGCTCCGCTCCCTCCAGCGCTTGGTTCACATCGTTGACCGCCTTGACATAAACAAACCGGTTCAAACACGAAACTTGGAAGCGCGCCTCCGTCTCCAACACCACCGTCCACGCCGTGGATTCCGCGCTGGCCCACATTTTCGTGTCCGGCGAATGCGCCGCCCGCACCTCGTAAAACGAGCGCCGCGCCGCAATCCCGGCCGCTTCCCGCGCCGCCAACTGGCCGCGCGGATGCGTCTTTTCCAGCGCCTCCAATTGTCCGGCCAGCAAGTCGGCAAAACCTTCCGCGCCGACGTTCCCCCCTTCCTCCACATAAATCACATGCGGCGAAAGGCAGCCGAGCTGGTTCCACGCCGCCACGTCCAGCGCCGCCCGCGCCGCGACGGTTTCCGGGTGGCGTCCGGCCAGCGCCTCCTTCGCGACAAACCCGAAGCTGACCCGCGTGCCATGGCCCGCCAGCCGCACATGCCCCGGCAGCGCCCTGCGGATCGCCGCCAGCGTTTCGTCGCTGCCCGTCGCCGCCACGCAATCGGCTTGCGCAAAAAGCGCCGCTTCCAGGCTCTCCGTCCCGCCCGGCCATTCGGCGACCTCCAGGCACGCCCCCAGTTTGGCCTCCGCGTCGTAAAGCGAATGGGCGAACAGGCGCGGGAGGAAGGCCTGGCCGGAGGCGCATTTGACGAATTGCGCCGACCGCGCCAGCAAACCCAAAACCATGTCCAGCATCACCGCGCTGGGGATGTTCCCCGGCGCGACGTGCGCCAGCAATTGCGGCCCCCGCGCCAGCGCCACGCGGTTGGACCCCTGTTCATGATCGCCCGCGTAAAAATCGTCCAGCCGGTGCGGATGCCCCAGTTCCTGCCGCAACAATCGGTCCAGGTTGTCCGCCGTCAGTTGCTGGAAAAAACTGTCCAGCCCCGCCGCCAGGACCGCCGCCGAAAAACCCGTCGCCGCCGGCCCGGCTTCCAGGACGTGCCGGCGGAACGGATAATCCGCTTCCAGCCAGTCCCGCCCAAGCCCGTCCAGCCTTTGCACGATGCCCGCCGTGGTGCGCCCTTCCAAATAGCGCGCGCGGTTGCGTTTGAGCGTCTGGCACGCCTCCGTGATCAATCCGGGCGTGAGCGCCGCTTCCGGCGGCAGGTCCGCCAGAAAATAAGCCGGCAACTTCAAAAGCTTGTCACTCATAATTCCTCCGGCAGCAGCGAACAACCGCGCGCGGCCGCCCCCGCCGCCCGCCCCGTCAATTCAAATCCCTCCCCGCGGCGGACCGCCAGGTCTTCGGTTTGCACGGCCAGCGCCGACCGGACGTTGGCCAGGTCAAAAACCCGGACCATTCCCGTTTCCCCGTCCGCCGCTTCCCGGCCCGTTTCCGGCGAAATGACTTGCGCCCGCGCCCACGGCGGAAACCGGAAACCACCGCCCGTTTCGGGCAGGACCCGGTCATACGCCTGCGAACTCAATTCGCTCATGCCGTATTCCCCCAAAATGTGCGATTCGGGAATCCCCAGCCACCGCGTCATCATCTGGCGCAACTCCCCTTTGGGCGCCGCGCGCCCGCGCCCTTTATAGCCGCCGGTCTCCAGCGCGCGCGACCCCGCCGCCAACCGGCAGCGCGCCTGGCCGGCCCGGCAATGATCCAGCAAGTGGACAAAAGAGAAGGCGGTCCCCAGCAGGGCCACCGGCTGCCCAGCCGACTGCGCCTCGCGCAGCGCCGCCATCGTTTGCTCCAGGTCCAGCGCCCATGCTCCCTCTCCGTTCACGCGCCCCGTGAACAGCGCGCCGCCGAATTCCGGGCGCACCGTTCCAAACATGTGCGCCAGCGACGAGTGCGGCGCCTCGGCGGGCGGCGGCGTCAAAACAATTAATTGCGGATTGTTCCTGAAGGCAGGGCGAGACCCTGTCGAGCCGTGACTTGATTGAGGACCCAGAAAATGCCGCCGGAACCACGGGCGCAGCGACTCCTCATAAACCGCCAGCGATTGGGCATTATGAAAATGGCGGCTGGGCCGGTGCTGCGTGGTGCCGCTGGAATGGAAGACATGCGTCCGTTCCGCCGGCGGCAGGCTGGTCACATCATACTCCTTGAACGCCGTGGTGGGCAGCGCCGGAATGTCCCGCCAATCCGCCACCGCCGAAACCTTTCGTTTCCGGCACAACTCCCCGTAAATGGGCACCGCGTCCCGTTGCAGCGCGAACAGCGCCGCCGCCAGACGGTTAAACTCCGCGTCCGGTTCCGCGCCCGGCGCCTCTTGCGCGCGCGTCATAAACACGCGCAATTGCGGCACAAACTCGTCAAATGAAGCAATAAGACTCATGCGGTTTTTTCCGGCTGGTTTTCCGCCACAGCCATGTCTCCATTGAAACCCAGAATGCCCTGCCCCGCAAGCCTGCTCTGCACAGAAACCCCAAATAGGGCGCATCTGAACACTGTTTTTCCTTTTTGGGGAGCGCGCGCGCCCCCGCGTGCAGGGTTCAACGCCCTCGTTGAACCCACCCAACGATGTCAGCGACGAGGGCGTCGCTGACTGCACGCGGAGGCGCGTGCGCTCCCGAATTAGGACACTGCCTGAATTCTTCCCGGCTTGCATTAGCCGGGTGGATTGAGTTATATATAGCCCATGAGTTCCGTTGCTGAAATCGAACAAGCCATCGCCAAGCTCCCCTTGGGGGAGTTTGTTCAATTGGAGCGTTGGTTCGACGCCGAACGAAACCGCAAGTGGGACCGGCAGATCGAGGAAGATGCCCAAAGCGGCAAGTTGCGCGAACTTTACGAGCGGCTTCAATCGGAAAACCACGGCTTATCCAGCGTCCCGCTCGATGAATTCCTCGACAACGAAAAGCTTTCGTAATCGCTTCAAGAATCTTCCGCCCGAAATCCAGCGGCTCGCCCGGAAAAACTTCAAGCTCTGGCTTCGTGATCCAGCCCATCCATCGCTTCGTTTTAAGAAGGCAAAGGTCTTTGTGGCAACTCCATTGTTGCCACGAACTATGTCCCCAAGCTTTTGAATCAGGGGTGAGGCGGAAAAGAGGCCTGCCAGCTATCAGCGGGTAAAAAAAGATTGCCGCCCCTCGCGGCGGCTGGGAGCGAATGATGGCACAGTCTGATTTTTCCCGCTCCGCGAAAGCGGAAAACAACATTGACACCCTCCTTGTCCCGCCATAGCTCCGATGCGGAGCGACGGCGGAAAAAGCGGCCTTCCCTCCCTGGCTTCAACTCCACGGCCCGCAAGCCTGCTACGGCGTGTTCAACTCAAGCATCCAGGCGACCGCGTTTCTCACCTCAGCAATCACCGAAGGTTCAAACCGTCCGGATCGGCGATCCAACCGCCGGTATTCAATGCCCGTAATTCCCTGGATATTCGCCACGCCCTGATCGGCGCCAGGCATCCAGGGGACACGAGGAATTCTGACCTCATAATCTCCAGCCCGAATTTCCGTGGTCAGCGGCACACAAACAGCGAGTGCGCGCGGCGCATTTTCATCTTCGCGTGAAACCACCATCAGCGGACGGACCTTGCCAGCCATACCGAGATCCACCCAATAAACTTCACCAGGTTTTGGTTGGGTCATAGAAGCTCTCCAGGGTTGCGGCCCGTTGCGGCCACGGGCCGGCGATGTTGTCGTCCGCTTCGGTGTTCAAATTCACCGGCACCTTTCCCGTCCTGGCAATCTCCGCCAGGAAAACTCGGATCATCTCGGGGGTGGAAGTTCCCAATCGGCCAGTCACCTTGTTGGCCTTCGCCAACAAGTCCTTCTCTACTCGGCAACGCAAAAGCACAGTCATGTCTCAACAGTGCCTCTGCCGGCATATTCAGTCAAGCCTTGCATCGTCATATCCGTCGCCGCCAATGACGATCATCGCGCGCGGCATGGAGAACCGCCGCCACGACCACCGTTTGCCTGGTTTCCAACACTTCGTAGATCACGCGGTAGGGGAAACGGTCGGGATAACGCCATCGGATGTTCTTGGCCGGATGGCGACGGCAATTCAGCAAAGGGTTTTCAGCGAGCGCATCCCAGATGCGGATGACTTCCTCGACGAACTCCGCCCCGAGTCCGGGCTGGCAGCTTTCGTACCAGGCGGCGGCTTCCGCCATGTCCTGCTCCACTTCCGGGCGGAACTCGACCCGCCAGTTCATTTGCGGAAACGGGATCGCAGACGGGCCTTCATTTCCTTGAGCGGCACGGCAGAATCCGGATTGCGGCGATGATCCTCCAGGCGCTTTTCCACCAGGGCCTCGTCTTTCGCTGACAGCCCCGGCTCATCGAGGTCCAAGGCGCGACGAACCAGCAATTGCCTTTCGGAAACGGTGAGCGCGGGCAATTCGGCTAAAACTTCACTGAAGCTCATACGAGGAAAGTAGCGCATCCACTCCGTAACGCAAGAGCACAGCCCCGCCTCAGAGGGGTCTCTCTCGGCACGTTCAGTCAAGCTGCCCGAATGAACTTTAGCCGCCAAGAAGCGCAAAAAGCACAAAATCGGAATGTTTTTTTGAGCCTTTTGTGCCTTTTCGCGGCTAATCCGCAATCCGCAATCCGCAATTGTCTTACCGCCCAATCCAGCCGCCGCCCAGCACCAAATCGCCGTCGTAGAACACGCAGGCCTGTCCCGGGGTGATGGCGCGTTGGGCGGCCAGCAGCTTGACCTTGGCGCCGCCGCCGGGCTGCGGGCGCACGATGGCCGGCGTTCCCGGATTGTTGTAGCGAATCTTGGCCGACACTTGCATTTCTGGCGGCGGCTCGTCGAAGGGAATCCAGTTGCATCGCTCCACGGTGAATTCCTCCCGGTCCAGCGCCCGGTCGTCGCCCACCACCACCCGGTTGTTGACACTGTCCAGCTCAATCACATACAGCGGTTTGGGCGACGAAAGGCCCAGGCCCTTGCGCTGGCCGACGGTGTAAAACTCAATCCCCTCGTGGTGTCCCAGCACTTGCCCTTGCAGGCTGACAATTTCGCCGCGGTGCCGTTGCGCCAATTTGGCCGCCTCCAGGAACTTCCCGTAATCGTTGTCCGGCACGAAACAGATTTCCATGCTCTCCTCCTTGTCCGCCGTTTTCAGCCGGCGGTCGCGCGCCGTCTGCCGCGTG
>Ga0326727_10008798_pt1 | contig 25350 bp, 27 predicted proteins | sample MB2enrmetagenome_FD_207643 | JGI IMG/M metagenome (GOLD analysis project Ga0326727, IMG submission 207643) | Lab enriched peat soil microbial communities from McLean, Ithaca, NY, United States - MB29MY | ecosystem: Environmental > Terrestrial > Soil > Wetlands > Peat | place: USA: New York... | reverse complement strand
GATGATCACCGGCGCGGGCTTGGTCTGCTGTTCGGCGCTCCCAAACGTGCGGCCCAGCAAAGGCTTCAGGCCCATGACATTGAAGTAGTTTGGCGTGACGAACATGCCTTCGATCGACTCGCTGCCCTCGGCCAACACCAGGAAATTGAATGACCAGAAGTAGCCGGCGATGTCTTCGAAGGACCTGGCTTGCTTTTGCCAATCGGTCCACTGTGCCTCCGCCCACGTTCGCGTGTGCCCTGTTTCCGGGTTCGGCGTCGCTGGAATCAACACCAGTCGCTCCGGTTGACGGTACGGCGGCGGGGATAATAAGACTCCCTGGATCAGGCTGAGCACCGCCGATGTCGCGCCGATACCCAACGCCAGGGTGAGGATTGCGATCAAGCTGAACACGGGCTGCTTCAAGATCATTCGGAGGGCGAATCGCAGATCACGCAACATTTAGTGTCTCCTCGTGGCTCGCAAGACATGGCGCCTGGGCTTTTGACGCACCGGACGAATGCCGGTTAGCAGGAAGGATCAATCCACCGGGTTTTCATTGAATGCTAACTGGGGGCCCGCATCCACCGCGATCGAACTCTGAAGATCTAATTGGGCGCTGGTTGCAGCACGCCGTCGCCGTCAAATCCCACTGTTCCGTTACCCGCCATCAGGCTGAGAGTGCCATTGGGATTGAGACGCAAAAGAATTCCGCCCAGGCTGATTGCCGTGGCCTGTTGTCCGTTCGGCGTTCTCCCGCCCGCGAACGTTTCAATCGTGTGAGTGGTCGAGTCTTGGGCCGCAAGCACGCTGCAGACTGCGAGCCCCGGGAAGGATGCAATGTTCACGATCTCGCCAGTGTATCCCGAAAGTGCGGGCAAAATCGCCCGCGTTATTTTTCAAGCGGTGCAAACTCGCCTGGCGCCGAGGGCGCCAGCACGAAACCATGCTGAACGTAGCTGGCATCGGTGTAGCCGCCGACGATGAAATCCGCGTCGTTGATTCCGTTGGCCAAGGTCTCCAGAGCGCCCGGCACGTTGATGACTGTCATCGCTCCTGAGGGGTAAGCCACCAGGCCTTCAACCGTCCCGGGTCCATTGACCTGGAAAGTTCCTACGCTGACTCCGCTGGAATTCAGAGCCACCAACGAGGTTCCAGAGGAATGCGGAGGGCTCAGGGAAACAATTGAGCCATCGGCCTTGCGGATGAACCCGTGCGAAAGTGAGCCGGAGTCAAACCAGTACCCCACAATTGTTCCCGCATTATTGATTTTCAGAGCAACCGTTTGAACGCTTCCAGGGACGGAAAACGTGGTGACATGGCCGCCGGCGGTTTGGATGAAGCTTTTGTCCCCATCCATACCAGTCGTCGCCCCGGATCCGTTGATTCCCGAAGGTACAAGATTATTGAGCCTGCTCGATCCCGTTTGCCACAGAAATCCTTCTTCCCCTCCCCCCGATTTGATCGCGAGGCCGACAACGACTCCCGCGGAATTGATGTCATTGGGAACGGTCGGAGAGAGTGCGCCCCCGAGGGACACATTGAATGTGGTGACAACTCCGTTGGGGTTCCGAACGAAACCGCCATAGGTCGGAAGGCCCGACGAAGACGCCGCGTTGTATTCGCCCGTAACGGTGCCTGAATCGTTGATGCCGACCACTGAAATCGAGGTGGAATCAGGCACGTCGAAAGTGGTGAACACACCCGCTGCCGACCGCACGAACCCATGAATACCGGTGGAGTCGCCATACGTGCCGGCTATGGTGCCCGCGCTGTTGATTGAGGCGGCGTAAGTTCCCGTGCTCCCCGGCACATCGAAGCTGATGAAATGCGACTGAGCCATTATAGGCAAGGCCAAACAGATGATCCCGCAAAAACAAACGGCCGGTGTCTGAGACCGCGATTTCATAAACGAACCTCCCGCTTCCGCAAAGCGTCGAAGATGATCATAAAGCGCGCTGACTCTTGAAGTCAAAAGCCGCCGTTATTCCAACGGATTCAACCACTCGACCCCGGCAAACCGCAGAAAATCCGTATCCGCTGTATAAACGACCCCACGGAATTCGATGGCCAGTGCCGCCAGGTGAGCGTCCGTGGTCAGATTTCCGCCCCTCCCTTCCGCGCGCAGAAAACCGAAAAGTAATTCCGCGTGCCGCAGTCCGGGGTTTACGATTCTTACGACCCTTCGGGCCAGCCATGATTCCACGTGCGAGGCTGCCTCGTCAATGGGCATGGGATTCGCAAACACTCGTGAATTGGTCCAGAGGCGAACAAAGCCGAGAGCGACCACCCATGAGATTCCCACCGGCGTACTGCCTGATAAGCAGGAAGCCCACCAGTTCGCAGCTCGCTTATGCCATGGTGACGTGGAATCATAGGCATAGATCAGTAGGTTCACATCGGGAATGATCACGGGTGGCGGCTCGCTGGGCTACGCGGAAGCCGTTCTTGCTCGACCTCCCAGGCTAATTCGTTAAAATGGCGATCATCAATTCCGGGCTGCAGGTGCCCTGCATGGGGATGAATTCGGAATTCCGGCTCGGGTGGAGAGAACTCTCCGAGCCCACGCCGCAGAGCCTCATTCACAATGGCCTTGAAGGGACGATTGGTTTCTCTGGCGAGATCCGCGACTCGCCGGGCGAGATCATCTTCCAAAGTTAGGGTCGTCCTCATATAGACATCATGATGCCTTCATAGATTGATGTCAAGATGTTCGTGGATCGGGCGTGTTCTGGAAGCCTATCTGAAAGAGGAGGCGAAATGGCGAAGCTATCTACGGCGCTGGAAAGCTTGAGTGCCTTTTGAGTCTTCCTCCAACGCAACCCGGAATCTTCTCCCCAAATCGTCTATAATCGTAAGGTTCGGCGTCATCCCACCAGCGGCTTTCGCGTGAAGGGGTTCCGGCACGTTGAAACACCTCGGTTAGCACGCTTCGGTTAGCACAATGTTCGACAATCTATCCGACAAATTGCAGCGGGTTTTCAAAAACCTGCGCGGCGAAGGACGGCTCACTGCCGCCAACATGGAGGCAGCTCTCGGCGAAATCCGCATGGCCCTCCTCGAAGCCGACGTTAACTTCAAGGTTGTCAAGCAGTTAATCGAAAACGTGAAGGTCAAGGCGATGGGCGAGGAAGTGCTCTCCTCTCTCACTCCCACCCAGCAGGTGATCGCCATCGTCAAGGATGAGCTGGTCAAAATCCTGGGCAGCCACGAATCCAAACTGCGCTTCGCCAACGACCCTCCCAGCGTCATGCTGATCGTCGGCCTGCAGGGTTCGGGCAAAACCACCTCCACCGCGAAACTCGCCAAATGGCTTGGCAAGAACGGGAAACGTCCGCAATTGGTCTCGGTGGACGTGTACCGCCCGGCCGCTCGCGAACAGCTTCGCGTCCTCGCCAAGGAAATCAACGTCCCCATCTATGCGGGGGAAACGAGCGAAACGAAGCCAGTCGATCTGGCCCGGTCCGCGCGCCGCGAGGCCACGCAATCCGGCCGCGATGTGCTCCTCGTCGACACCGCGGGCCGCCTGCATCTTGACGAAGAACTGATGTCGGAGCTTCGCGAGCTCAAGGAACTCCTCAACCCGGTCGAGATCTTGTTCGTTGCCGACGCCATGACCGGGCAGGACGCCGTGAAATCCGCCGATGCCTTCCACAAACAGCTCGGCATCACCGGCATCATACTTACCAAGATGGATGGCGACGCCCGCGGTGGCGCGGCCCTTTCCATCCGCCACGTCACCGGGCAGCCGCTGAAATTCGTCGGTGTGGGCGAAAAGTCGGATGCGCTGGAGCCGTTCTATCCGGAACGCGCCGCGCAGCGAATTCTCGGCATGGGCGATGTTCTATCGTTCATCGAAAAAGCCCAGGAAGCGTTCGATGTCAAGAAGCAGGAAGAAATCTCCCGCAAGCTGGTGGATAACGAATTCACCCTCGAAGACTTTCGAGACCAGATGAAACAGATCCGTAAACTGGGGCCATTGGAATCCCTGCTGGGAATGATGCCGAAAGTCGGTATGATGAAGGAGTTACAGAACGTCAAGGTGGATGAGAAAGAAATCACGCGCGTGGTTTCCATCATCGACTCGATGACGCCCACTGAGCGCCGCAATCACATGATCATCAACGGCAGCCGGCGCAGGCGCATCGCCAAAGGAAGCGGGACCAGCGTTCAGGAAGTGAATTCGCTTCTGAAGCAGTATGGGGAAGCGCGCAAAATGATGAGGAGCCTTTCGGGAAGCCTCATGGGAAATACCGCGCTTTCAAAGAAATTAGCCAAAATGAATTTGCCGGGCATGCTCGGGATGAAATAGGAATAAAGGAAAGCAGCAAAGAATGTTAATGATCCGTCTGGCGCGTTTCGGCGCCAAGAAGAAACCGTTTTATCGCGTGGTTGTTATCGAAAAAGACAAGCCGCGCGATGGCCGCGCCATCGAGATTGTGGGCAACTACAGCCCGACCTCCAACCCGGCCCAGGTCGTATTGAAGCACGAGCGCATCGAACATTGGAGATCCAAAGGAGCGCAGCTCTCCGATACAGTGGAACGCCTGGTAAAGGCGAACCCGGTGGTAGCCGCCGTATCGTAGAGTCGCCAATCCTGGCGGCGGCCGCCCTTTCAGGCGGCCTGTTGAGGCCAAATGGAAAAACTTGTAGAAAACATAGCCCGCGCCCTGGTAGAAAAACCCGAGGAAGTCTCCGTTTCCCGTAACGGCGATCAGATCGAATTGCGGGTTGCCGCGTCAGACGTGGGAAGCATAATCGGCCGCCAGGGCCGCACAGCTAGATCCTTGCGAACCATTGTAGGGGCGGCGGGTTCGAAAAAAAACCAGCGCCTCACGCTCGAGATTGTCGAGTAATGGATTGGGTAACCGTCGCGGTTCTCGGCAAACCGCGCGGCAATAAAGGCGAAGTGCTGGCGATTTCGCTGAGTGATAGCCCCGGTCGCCTGGAATCGCTCAAACGCGGATTTCTCTTCCGGGACGATGCGGAACTGGGTGAGCGCGGGGTGGAAAAAGCCTGGTTTCACGATGGAAGGCTTGTTTTGAAATTTTCCTGCGTCAACAGCATTTCCGAGGCGGAAACGCTGCAAGGATGCGAGTTACGCGTTCCGCTGGCCGAGCGGGCGCCGCTCGAACCAGGTGCGGTTTACGTGTCGGATGTGATCGGGTGTGAGTTGATCGACGCGGTTTCTGGAAAAGGTCTGGGGCGTGTTACGGGTTGGGAAGATAACGGGCCGCAGTCGCTGATGGAGATCGATAGCGACTGGCTGGTTCCCTTCACTCCCGCGTTGTGCAAACAGGTAGATGTCGCAGGCAAGAGGATCTTAGTTGACCTGCCCGAAGGTTTGAGGGAACTGAACGCGAATTGAAGTTCCATGTCCTAACGATTTTTCCCGAGTTTTTTAGGGGGCCTCTGGAACACGGCGTCGTGGCCAGAGCGGTGGCGAATGGTTCGGTGGAAATCAGAATCCACAATCTGCGGGATTGGACGTCAGACCGTCATAATACGGTGGACGATCGCCCGTTTGGCGGCGGCGAGGGCATGCTGATGAAGCCCGAACCTTTGTTTGCGGCAGTGGAGACCATTCTGCCGGAGCGCGATGAACGTGACACTCGCGTGATCCTTCTTTCCGCGCAGGGCGCGCGGTTTGATCAGGCTGCGGCCCGGCGTCTGGGTTCGTTCCGCGAAATTGTTTTAATCTGCGGGCGCTATGAAGGCGTGGACGAAAGGGTCGCGGAAAATCTGGCCGATGAAGAGCTATCCATCGGCGATTATGTTTTGAGCGGTGGGGAACTCGCCGCTTGTGTAGTAATGGATGCGGTGGGGCGGTTGCAGCCCGGCGTGGTGGGGAACGAGGATTCCACCAGCTTCGAGTCGTTCGAAGCCACGGGCCACAGCGAAGGGATGCTGGATTGCCCTCAGTACACGCGTCCCGCGGAGTTCCGGGGCTGGAAAGTGCCCGAAGTTTTGTTAAGCGGGAATCATAAAGAGATTCGCCGCTGGAGGCGTGAAGCTGCTCTGCAGAAGACGGCGCGTCTCCGTCCCGACCTGCTCAAAGATGTACGGCAGGCGGATGTAAGACAATAGGAAGTTAGAGGAAAGATCGTTTATGCAGAACGCGTTGCTAGCCAAGTTCATCAATAAGAACAAGCGGACGGATGTCCCCGAGTTCCGCCCCGGCGATACCATCCGGATCCACGTCAAGATCAAGGAAGGCGACAAGGAACGTCTGCAGGCCTTCGAGGGAACCGTGATTGCCCGCAATAATACCGGGATGGGCGAAACCATCACGGTCCGCAAGATCAGCTTCGGCCAGGGCGTGGAGCGCATCTTCCCGGTGCACGCGCGCGTGATCGATCATATCGACGTGGTTCGCACCGGTCGCGTGCGCCGCGCCAAGCTCTACTACTTGCGCGGGTTGAAGGGCAAAGCCGCTCGCCTACGCGAGCGCACCTAGAAATCAAAATCCAAATGCCCGGCGCGCACAGCTGCCTCGACACGCATGAACGAGACCTGCGTGCGCGCGGTTTCACTAATGTCGCAGGCGTGGATGAAGTAGGCCGCGGGTCGCTCTTCGGATGCGTGGTGGCTGCCGCCGTCGTGCTCTCGCCCCATCGTCCCGTGCGCGGGCTGAATGACAGCAAGCAACTGACGCCGGAGCGCCGCGAGACTCTGTCGGAGCGAATCTGCGAACGCGCCCTTGCCTGGGCAGTGGCGGAAATCGACGCTTCCACCATCGACAGCGTCAATATCTATCAAGCCAGCCGTTTGGCGATGAAGCTCGCCGTGGAATCTCTCGGACTAACGCCGCACTATCTGCTTATTGACGCCGTGTCGATCGATCTTCCCCTTCCGCAGTGGCCCATGGTGAAGGCCGACGAACGCTGCCACGCCGTTGCGGCGGCGTCCATTGTCGCTAAGGTCTACCGCGACCGCAAGATGTGCGAGTTTCACGAGGTCTACCCACAGTACGGACTCGCTCGCCACAAGGGGTACAGTTGCCCGGAGCATTTCCGGGCCTTGCAGGCGCACGGCCCCACCCCGCTGCACCGCATGAGCTTCCTCCCGGTTCGTCAATCGGCGGCCCAGGCGTGAGCGAGCATTGGATTCACAAAGGCTTCTCTGTACTATTCATTGTGTTCTGCCTCGAGCTCGGCGTGTTCCTCGTGGTATACCCGTGGACCGATCATTGGCAAGTGAATACCATCCCCTCACTTGTTCCCGCTCTTCTCAAAATTTGGAATAGCGACTATCTGCGCGGCGCCGTCAGCGGTGTCGGGGTCTTGAACATCTGGGTCGCAGTGCTGGAGATGGGCAACTTCCGACGCATGACCCATATAGACTCTTAGGAGCGTGTCGAACGTACAGATTGTCCCCGCGACAGAGCGAGACACCCCCGTTGTGCTCGAATTGATTCGGGAACTGGCGGATTATGAGAAGCTCTCACATCAAGTGATAGCCACGGAAGAGCGACTGCGCGAAACGTTGTTCGGCGCTCACCCTGCGGCGGAGGTTCTTCTGGCGAAATGCGACAAAGAGTGCGCGGGCATGGCGGTATTCTTCGCAACCTACTCCACGTTTCTGGCCCAGCCAGGACTGTACCTCGAAGATCTATACGTGAAGCCCCACGCGCGGGGGCAGGGAATCGGGCTGGCATTGCTGAAGCACATCGCGAGACTTGCGACCGATCGCGGTTACGGCAGAGTGGATTGGGCCGTACTCAATTGGAACCAGCCAGCCATTGAGTTCTACCGGAAATTGGGCGCCGTGCCACTGGATGAGTGGACAACCTACCGACTTTCCGGCGACGCGCTCAATCGTCTCAGCGGTTGCTGATATTATTTGACGATTATGCGCCAACTCCTTCTTCTAGCCGTTGCCGTCCCACTATTCGCCCAGCAGCCCGACGCTGGACCACCGCCACCTCGACACGAGATGCCCGCGCCCAAGAACCTCCAGATTCTCAAGCCCGGTCCGGATCTCATCCCCACCATGCGCGTCTTCACTGCCTCGCTCGGTGTCAAATGCGATTACTGCCACGTCCAGGGCAACTTCGCGAGCGATGACAAACACGAAAAAGTGATGGCCCGCATGATGCTAAAAATGACCGCAGACATCAACAGCAAGTTCCCGGACGGCCAGATGCACGTCGGGTGCTATACGTGCCATCGCGGCAGCACCGAACCCGCGCTGGCGCCGCCGCCTCCCGAGCCACCGTCTAAGTAGGAGTCATGTCGCCCGAAGAAGTGTCGCGTCGCGCGTTCCTGCTGACCGGGGCTGCGCTGGCTGCGAGTGCGCAGTCCCTGCCCACCGCGGCCGGGTTGATTGACCGCATCAAGAAGAACGTTGGCGTTCCGTGGCGAGCCACCACGGTGGATAACATCATTGCGGGCGATCCCGACACTCCGGTCAAGGGTATCGCGACTACGATGATGTCGACCCTCGACGTCATCGAGCGCGCGTCGGCCGCCGGTAAGAACTTCGTCATCACGCACGAGCCGACGTTCTATTCGCATCAGGACACCACCGACCAGTTGAAGAACGACTCAACGTACCAATTCAAAGCCGATTTCATCGAGAAGCACCAGATGGTGATCTTCCGTTTTCACGACCACTGGCACGCCCGTCAACCGGATGGTATCGCCTTCGGAATGGCCCGCGAACTGGGGTGGCAGGGGAACGCGGTTCCTGGTAATCAACGACAGTTCGTGTTCCCTGAAATCACGCTGGCCCGCTTCGCGCAGCAGATCAAAGAGCGCCTGAAGATTCGCACCATGCGCGTGGTGGGCGATCCTCAGTTGCGTGTCCGGAATGTCGCCGCGAACTGGGGTTACGCCAGCGAGTTTCCCAGCATCCCGCAATTCGCCGCGCCCAATGTGGACGTCTTTATTGCCGGTGAAGCCCGCGAATGGGAGTTAGTGGAGTACGCGCAGGACAGCATCACCGCGGGGAATAAAAAAGGGTTGATTCTGCTCGGACATGTGGTGTCGGAGCAGGCCGGAATGAAGTATTGCGCGGAATGGTTGAAGCCTTTCATCCCGGAGGTGCCGATTGAGTTTGTTCCCGCCGTAGAGCCGTTCTGGAGTTAACCGATCCCATGCGCCTCAATGTGAAGGAGTCTGACTGGCGTGGCCGAGCCAACAAGAAATAGATTCACCAGATACTTCGCATTGCTCCTCGATGCGCTTCGCTCGACCGATCCAACCCCCATGCGCCCCGCGGAGGCTCGGGCTTGGATAAGGGCTAGAATTGAGGTGCCCGAAGACGACCTGACGCGCCACATCGCGAACGGGGATCAATCAATCTTTGAGAACGACGTCCATTGGGTGCGATTCTACCTGTTCAAGGCGGGCCTTGTTGGTTCACCGAAGCGGGGATTTTGGGGTTTGACCCCGCAAGGACGAAACACCCGTCTAACGCCAGAAGAGACGTGGGCGCTTTATGTGCGGATCCGCGACGCGAACAGAGCACGTTCGCCCCAAAATGACGATGAGGAGGACGCGCCGGCTCCCGAAAGTGGGGACGACGATGAGGATAGCGGGCTTTCCTTCTGGTTCGCGGGCGCTGTCTGGGATCGAACAGATGATCAGGTGTCCCGTTTCCTTGGGGAAGGTATCTGGCAGAACGGCCATGGTAACCAGTTCGGGGACCTCGTCCGCCAGATGAAGCCTGGCGACCGGATTGCCATCAAGGCGAGCTTTGTCCAAAAGCGAAATCTGCCGTTCGACGTGGGCGGGAAGCCGGTCTCGGGAATGCGGATTAAGGCGACCGGAACGGTTCTCGAAAATCTGAATGATGGACAGACGGTGAAGGTTTCTTGGGATGCGAGTTTTCAGCCGCGCGACTGGTACTTCTATACATACCGAGTGGCCCTAGTCAAAAGCGATACGGAGGATGAGCGTGCCCGGAAATTGATCGACTTCACATTTCGGGGTTCGCCTCAAGATTACGCGTGGTTTCTGGCGAGGCCCTACTGGGTCGAGAAGTACGGGCCCAGGCCCGCTGTGGACGCTGTTGTTGAACCTCACCCGGGCGATCCCGAGATCGTCGAGGGCGGAACTTTTGATTCCGAGGATGAATCCGCCTATGGCACAGATAACATCGTTGCTGACGGGAGCTTCCTTCGGTGCGAAGAGCTAGATAGCATCCTTGCCCGCTGGCGAGTGAAGAGGAACCTTGTGCTTCAAGGTCCTCCCGGAACCGGCAAAACCTGGCTGGCTAAACGTCTCGGCTTCGCTCTCGTTGGGTCGAACGACCGGGAGACCACTCGGCTCCGGCTTCGGGTGGTCCAGTTTCACCCATCTCTTACCTACGAAGATTTTGTGCGCGGTTGGCGACCGTCCGGCGAAGGGAGGCTCATGCTCGTAGATGGCATCCTAATGCAGGCAATCGACGCCGCAGCGAGCGAACCGGACAGGCCGTTCGTCCTCGTAATCGAAGAGATTAATCGTGGCAACCCCGCTCAGATCTTTGGGGAGATGCTCACCCTTTTGGAGGACACGAAACGCCGTCCGTCCGAAGCTTTGGAACTTGCGTACCGTAAAGGGCCGGGAGAGAGAGTGCACATACCGAAGAACCTTTACGTCATCGGGACGATGAACGTTGCTGACCGATCGCTTGCTATCGTCGACCTCGCGCTTCGCCGCCGCTTCGCTTTTGTTGACCTCGAACCCCGGCTTGGCACGGAGTGGAGAGATTGGTGCAAGAAACGGGGCTTGGACGAAAGCCTGCTTAATCAGATTGAAGCGAGAATCAGCGCGCTCAACGCCGACATTTCTTCGGCCATATCACTCGGTCCTCAATTTCGCGTTGGGCATTCGTTCGTAACTCCGGACTCGGACGAGCCGGTGCTCGACGGGCCCGCATGGTTCCGCTCTAAGGTCGAAACCGAGATCGGCCCGCTCCTTGATGAATACTGGTACGACGCCCCGGACAAAGCGAAGGCTGCGCGGGCTAAACTGCTCGCGGAGATCGCGTGATTTCCGCCGATCGGGTGGACCACGGTACGCGGCGGATTGGTCGCATCCCAGTCCGAAATCTCTGGGTGCTGATGCTGTACGCGTCGGAACTAGTGCGAGTTAGCAGTGATTTCAACATTCTTGTTGAGGAAGATATTGACGACTTGCCGGATCTCGTCGCGCGCCTCCTCGCTAACTCTGTCGAGCGGCGGCTCCGAAGAAACCTGACGCGCGGCTACCGCCGACGGGAGGGGGCGCTAACTCTCGTGCGCGGTGGGATCGACCTTCTGACGACCGAGGCGCGCCAACTTCTCGCCCGAGGGGAAGTCTTCTGCCGGTTCGAGGAGTTGACCAATGACACGCCGCGCAATAGGCTAGTTCGAGCTGCGCTGGATCTGATGCCAAAGCTCGTGAGGAACAGCGATCTGGCGCATAGATGCCGTGGACTCAGTTCCAGCCTCACAAGAGTTGGGGTCAGCCCTGGACGCCCTTCGCGGGCAGATCTAGCAGCGGACCAAATTGGGCGTAACGACTCGGCTGACCGCTTTATGATCGCGCTAGCGAGGCTCGCATTCGACTTGGCGCTCCCAACCGAGGAGTCAGGCACGACTGCGCTTGCTGCGCCAGAACGAGAAGAGGCCTGGGTGCGGCGGCTCTTCGAAAGGGCTGTTCTGGGGTTCGCACGCGTCGAACTGGAGCCGCTCGGTTGGATTGTTCGGGGAGGTGTCCCGCTCGACTGGCAGGTCTCATGCGCATCCCAGGGGCTTCCAGAACTTCTCCCGCGCATGGTCACGGATGTTGTGCTCGACCCACCGGACCACGGCCGGCGGATCGTTGTAGACACGAAATTCTCCTCGATTCTAACAGTGGGCCGATTCGGAAACATGGGTCTGAGGAGTGGCTACATCTACCAGATGTATGCCTACGTTCGATCTCAAGAAGATAGCGACACCCCTTGGGATGACGCCGCAGGGCTCTTCGTACATCCCGCGATTGGCATGACCGTCAACGAACGGGTGATCATACAGAACCACCCGATTACCTTCGCGACAGTGGATCTTAGCGAAACCCCCGCCGCAATCCGTAGCGGCTTGCGGGCAATTCTGGGTGGCGAGGCAAACGTCGTATAGGAACTTTTTGCTATAATCAAACACGGTAACAAATCTATGGCAATTCCCAACGTAAAGCGCTTCCGCATCTCCAGCCCCGACGGTTCGATGAACGCCACTCTGATGGCCGTTCTCCCCAAGGGCGCCGATGTGGATGCCTACCTCAAAGACGCTTCCTCGCGATTCGATTGGAAGGCGTACAAAGACATGCAGGCCGCTCAGCACAAGGTCCGCGTCGGTCAGCAGAAACAGAAAAAGGCGAAATAACCTTTCGGGTTATTCCAGGGATATTCGGTTTTCCGTGCGGGCAGGCGCATACGCGAACTGCCCGTTTTTGTTTTCGCTATACCGGTCGCACATCTCCTCCAGAAACGTACGCGCCTCAAAATTTGAGACTTCCGTCGCGTCCGTGGTGAACACGTGTCCGGCGCCGGGAATAATCGCCGTTCTCGAATCGCGTATGCGACTGGCGAGCACGGCTGCGTTCGCTACCGGAATCAGCCGGTCCAGCTCACCGTGCAGAATCTTCACCGGTTGCTTGATCTTCGGCAAACGTCCCCAGGAGTTCCAAAGCAGGGTTCCCGCAAGCTGGCTGTAATATCCGCGCGCCGTCGGGGCATGGCGCATCCGGAGCGCAATATCTTCGTCGATTCGCTCCCGTGGCGTCGTCGGGGTATACAGCAAGGGGATCAGCGCGCGCATCTTTTGCTCCGGCGTCAGATTCTGGTAATCGTGCATCTCACGCAGAAAGCGTAGGTCGGGTCGCACCGCGCGTAAACCACCGCACCATGTGCAGCCCAATAGTAGCGAACGCACGCGTTCCGGCCAGTGCAGTGCGAACTCCTGCGCGATCATGCCGCCCATGGAAGCGCCCATCACGTGGGCGCTCTGAATCCCGGCCGCATCCAGAACCCGTGCCGCGTCCGAGGCCATGCGTCGGATCAGGTACGGACCGCGCGGCACATCGCTGCGCCCCACCCCGCGATTGTCAAACAGGATCACGCGGAATTTGCGGGACAAAACCGGCGCCGTCCGGTGCCACATCTCCAGGGGGAAGCTTAACCCCATGATCGCGAGAACAGGCTCGCCCCGCCCGTGCTCTTCCCAATAGATACGGGTCCCTAAATTCGTTGCGTAAGGCATTTCAGATTTTGTTCACGGGCTGCCGGGATTCGACGTAATCGTGCAAATAACGCCGGAACTCTACAAGCAACTTGGTACGCACATTGTCGCATGTATTGAGCGCTTTGTCACCAATCTGTGACACTCCCACCAGGTCGCGCGTGCTGGATGTAATGAACACATCGTCCGCGCTTTCCAGATCTGTGGGGAGCAGCGTCTTCTCAATCACTCGCACGCCGGGAACGCGGACCTCTTCCAGCAGCAGTTCCCGCGTAATTCCTGGCAGGCATCCCGCCGAAACCGGCGCTGTCCACACCTCGCTTCTGTGAACGGCGAAGATGTTGGCGGAGGTGCATTCCGTCACTTCTCCGCGCTCGTTCAGCAGCACGCATTCGTCGAAACCCTGTTCGTGCGCACGCTCATACATGCGCAGGTTGTGCCCCCAGGACGTAATCTTGGCAGTTGCGAAATCGGAACCCGCGAAACGCCCGCCCGGTTGGTACATCAGCTTCACGCCATCGCTCCACTTGTTGTTGGCCGTTGTCATGGCGATCACGTCGCTGGCGCGTCCGGTGGGCGGGCCTTCCCAAGTGACTCCGGAGTTGCGGAAAATAACGAGTCGCAGAGTCGAGTTCTGCGCCTGGTTCGCTTCGATCAATTGGATCAGGTCCTGATAAATGCCCCCCGCGTCTTCCGGAAGCGCGACGTTCATCAGAGCCGCATCGCGGGAAAGGCGCGCCCAGTGCCGTTCCCAGGCGAACAGAACTCCACGTGAAACACGCAGCGTTGAGAAAAGTCCCCAGCCTGCCAGAAGTCCGAGTTGTCCGGGACTCAGCATCGCTTCACCTGCTTCTCGAATGCGGCCATTGTGAAGCACGAACCGGTGGATCGCCATAAGTTTCGATTATCGCGCGAGTTCGACTGCTCCCAGACGTGAATACAGAATCTGTATATACTCTGGTTGTGCTCGATGATCTCTCGGATCGCGCATGCTGCGAACAAATCCAGACGTTCTCAGGACGCTGCTGGAACAAGCGAAAGCCAATGCCACTTTCCATGCAGGACTCGCCCCGCAAGCAATGCAGGCGGAGTCATCCCGTTTCCTGACGTGGAACCGTAGCCTGCGAGAATTGACCAGCGCTCTCTCGCCAAGAGGCTACGCTAAAAAGCGTCAGCACTAGAATCGCGGCCAGCGCCGTCACAGTCGATTCCACGCTGCGCCCAAACGTCAGTTCCACCGTAGAAGGCCCGCTGGTTGGCGGCGCCACTGTAATCAAGCCCAGCGCATCCGCCGAAACGGGTTGCGAAACACCATTCACAGTAGCGCGCCAACCAGGCGCATACGATACCTGGACAGAGATCACATGCCCTGCAGGAACGTCTGCCGTCACGAGTGCCTGATGCGCACTCACCCACGTAAACGCAGCCGGCGGAGCATCGGCGTCCTCAAGCGCTTCTACATAGCGCCCGACGTCCGTCACCTGTGCTGCCAAGGCCTCGCGCGGGATCACATGCGCCAGCGAACGTGCCCGCCTGGGGATACGGTATATGAAATCGCCGCCATCGGACCACACCTTCTGCCCGATCTCATCAAAACGCTCCGGATGCTGGTAGAGCGCGGTCACCATGCGTGTGTTTGGTCCGCCCACGGCCGCGTAGTCGATGCCAAACGCACGCAGCCACATCAACGTTCGCCCGCCGTGGGGGTCGCTATCTTTCCCGCTAAGGGTGTCTTCCGCGATGAAGTTCGCGCGGCTCGGGATCGATTGGCTCACACCGCCGCCCAGTTGCGGAGTATCCGTGAACGCGTTCATCCACCAACTCACCGTACCGCGCGCATAGACGCGCGACCCGCCCGCATTTGCATCCAGCCACATGGCGGTCTTGTGCTCCATCGAACTCGCTACGTCCGCGGGACGGATCAAATCCCTCTCATATTTCCAAAATAAGACGGATTGCCAGGTCACCAGCACCGCGGACAGCGCAAGGACGGCGGTCCTCGCGGATAGTGGAGCACGCTGTACCAGCGGAATCAGGACCGCTGCCAGTAATAGGCAAACGCCGATCTCAGTCTCGTGGTGATAGCGATGCGCTTCCGGAATCACCGCGACGCCGAACCATCCATGCACCAGCGCCAAACCACCCGGAAGGATCAGGAAGAACGTCGCGAACTGCAAGAGAACTCCGGCGCCGAACCTTTTCAGGACGAACTTGGAAGCGGCCATCAACATCACCATCAACAGCGCGAATTCCAGCAGGTGGGCCGCGCTTCCGGACTTGATCTGGCTATTCAAACTGACCAGTCCCAAATTGCGGGGCGAAAGCCATGGACTCGAAACCGCGTAAGCCGCCAGCGAAATGCCGCCGGCCACCAGCCACTGCTTCCTGCTTGCGGTTGCCAGCAAGTAAGCCAACACCGCGCCGGCCAGTGAAACCGCGCCCACCCAATTCGTTAACGCCACCGCGGCCATAGCCAACACCGCCACAAAGGCGGATCGCCATGTACCCCGCTTAAGCGCGAAATCCAAAGCCAGGATCGCCAGCGGAAGCAAGGCCAAAGCGAACACGTGCGGGGCGTCGCCATAGCCCACCAGGATGTGCAACCGGAAGGGTCGCCAAAACCCGCCGATATCGGGCCTCGCCCAGGGCAGCAGCCAGATCGCCGGCGAGAGTATGGTGTAGAAAAGTCCTGCGCCGAACGACGTGGGGAGCGAACCCGATAGCCGGTAGGCCAGTAGGAACAATGTCACCGGCCCTGATGCGTACCCCAATCCCGACAGTTGGTGGTGCGCCAGCCCCACGCTCACGCGCTCTCCAGCGGCAAGCACCGCAGTCAAAAAGTGCAAGACGGGAGGATAGACCGTCGATCCTGGAATGCCGCCGTACCAGATGGGCCACCAGGAAAGGTCCCTCCAGTGGTCCAGCGCGTAGCGGCTGATGCTGATGTAGATGGCGTCTGTGGAGAAGACAGCGGGGCTGGCATCCAGCGAAAACAAGCGGTAGCAGAAGAGGAGATTGAGAGCGAATAAGAAGGCTGGCAGGCCAAGGGCCTGCCTCGCCTTAGACTGGCTGAGCAAACTTCTGAAGCAGGCTCGCTCCCTGCATGCTTGACGGAATCTTTTGACCCATCGCGTCCAGCAGCGTGGGGGCTATATCCAGTAGCCGCATGCCCTCGACCTCGCCGTGCGGTTCAACACCGGGGCTTGAGAAAATGAACGCGCCGAATTGAGCGTGGTTGCAATCGTCGGGACCCGTATCGTTCTCTTGCAAGTACAGACCCTTGGTTCCCAATTGCCCAATCGATCTCCAATACAAAGCGCCGAAATGCACGATCAGGTCGGGCACCACGTTCCTGCGCACCTTGTAAACGTCCTGGGGCTCGAACACCAGTGTTCCCATAGGTTTGCCAAAGTCGTCAGGAATGGCTTCGAACTTGGCCTTCATCACGTCTTGAAAGGCCTCGTACTCAGATTGCGGGATGATGCCCTGCGGCTCGCGGCCCTCCACGTTGAAGAACACGCGCGCGTAATAGCCGCCTTCGCTCCACACTTTGGTCTTGCTCCAATCCACCAGATCAGGCTTGAATGCCGTGGGCTCGGTCAGTTCCTGCTTCAGAACCAGCAGTCCTTCGCGTCGCAGCCATTCATTCACGGCGAAGCCGCCATCGAGTCTCTGAGCGCCGTGATCGGACACTACCATGACATTGGTGTCGTCGCCCGCAATCTCAAGCAACTCGCCCAACTCGCCGTCCAGGTACGTGTAGTAGTCCGTGATGGCGTGTTCGAATTCGTTGCCGGGCTCGTATTGCCGGTGTGTTTTATCGTGGTACTTCCAGAACCCATGGTGGATGCGGTCGAGCCCGATCTCGACGAACTGAAAGTAATCCCACGGCTGCGTTTTCATCAAATGGCGGATCACCGTGAAGTGCTTGCGGGACATGTCGTAAATCTGGTCGTGCAGCCACTTCTTCTGATCCGTGCGGAATCCGCGCACATCCACGGGATAATCCCCGACGACGCTTTCAATTTCCTTCTTGATAGAGGGCGGCCATGTGTACTCGTTTACCTTGGTGTCCGGAGTTAAAAAGCAGCCGACGTTGATTCCTTCGATCTTCCGCGGAGGGTAGCTTGGCGGCACCGCCACCACAATGGAACGCTTCCCGCGGGCTCCCAGAATATCCCAGATTGCCGGGGCCGTGAACGACGTGGAGTTGACCACGCCCAGCCCTTTGTAGGAATAATCCGTCCGGTTGCGGAATCCGTACACCCCCAATGAACCAGGATCCTGACTCGTGGACATGCACATCCACGCGGGAACGGTGATCGGAGGTATGACACTCTCCAGCCGTCCGTAACTGCCACGCTGCATCAGCTTGCGGAAATTCTTTAGGTTCTCCTGTTTTAGAAGAATCTCCGGAGCGGCGCAATCCAACCCGATGACAAGTGTTCTCAAGCCCGTTTTTTCCCCGCTTCAACGTAAGTATCCTTGAGGATAACACCCTAGGAAATGATAAGAATTCAAAGTAGTTCTAGGCACAATATGGTAAACTCAGGGTCCGTTTGATCGACGGTTTCAGGCTCATCAATTTGATTCAAATCGCAGATTCGGGAGTGCCCAGGTGGCCGGCCGCTGGCGCATCGCGGTAACCGGAATCGGGCTTGTTACGCCGCTGGGTCTCACCGCCGCTGAAAACGCGACCCGTGTTTTGAGCGGTGAAACGGGCATCCGAATCCGGCCGGTTTCCGAAGGCGCAACCGCCGCCGCAGTACCCGCAAAGTTCGATATTTCAACGATTCTGCGTCATCCAAAGAACGTGAAGCTTCTCAGTCGCCCGGTTCAAATGGCCCTGAAATCCGTCCGCGAAGCTTTGGACCAAAGCGGCCTGCCGGAGGACCGCATCGCATCCGACCGTACCGGCGTCTATGTCGCTTCCGGGCAGACCGGCCTCGAGTATGACGAGTTCTTCAAAGGTCTGACGCTAGCCTGGGAGGGGGGTCGGGAACAGGACTATAAGTACCTGGGAGGGATGCCCTCCAAGTTCATCGACCGGTACTTTTCGTTGCGTACTTTGTCGAACGCCGGTGTTGGAGCCATTTCAACCGAGTTTGGCGCCAGAGGGCCCAGCAATAATTATGTTCAGGGCGAAACTGCGGCCGCCGTGGCGATTTACAATGCATCGCTGGACCTGGAAGAAGGACGCTGCGATGCCGCCATCGTGTGCGCTTATGAAAGCCTGCTGGTTCCCTCCACCTTCATCTCCTTCCGAAAAATGGGGCTGCTCAGCGGAGGCGGACTTTCTCCCGATTATCGGCCCTTTGATACCGGCCGGCCGGGCATGGTGCTGGGAGAAGGAGCTTGCTCGCTGATTCTGGAGCGCCTCGATGACGCCACGGACCGCCAAGCCAACATCGTGGCAGTCATCGAGGGCGTGGGTCTGGCATCCCAAACCGCGGATGAGGAAGGACTGACCGCAACTCCGGACGACCTCCGCGCTGCTATTGAAAGCGCGAATAGTCCTGATGCGAAATATCTATTCGCGCGTGGCTTGGGCACCGAGGCTGACGACTTAGCCGAGGGCCAGGCTCTCACCGGGCTTCTCCCTCCGGGTTTGCCGGTTTCCGCACTCAAGGGGCAAACGGGCTATCTGGGAGCCGCCACGGCCGCTGTCGAGCTTGCCCTGGGACTTCTCTGCGCGCGTGAAAGCGTCATACCAGCGATCTACGGACTCGAACAATCCGACCCCCGCATTCCGTTGAATTTTGTCCGCGAGACCCTGGCGTTAGCAGATCCGGGCCCCGGCGGATTATTCTTAAGTTCTACCTTTGGTGGGCAAGTAGCCGCCATCGCCGCGCGTGCCATTCCATGAACAGATCCGAAGTCACTACCCTGGGCGCCATGTTCTTCTGGACAGTGGAGCAGTTCGAATTCCAGCCGCTGCTGCAGTGGGAATCGAAGGGACATTCGTTCACTTACTCCACCCGGGAGTTCGAAACGGCGGTTCTCAAGCTGGCCAAATGGCTTACTGAGTCTGATTTGGAAGCCGGTGACCGGGTTGCTCTCTATTCGGATAACCGCCCGGAATGGCACATCGTTGAGTTCGCGGCTCACCTGGCGCAAGTGGTGCTGGTTCCGGTGTACCCTACATTGGTCGCGCACCAGATGCAGGAGATTCTGGAACACGCCGGCGCGAAGGTCGCTTTCTGCGCCGCGGACCAGATGGAACGCGTTCAGTCCGTACGGCAGCAGCTCCCCCAGCTCACTCGCATCGTCGCGCTTGATCCGGAAGCGGGGACGGAGAACCTGCCCGCCATCCTGGCTTCGATCCCCCCTTTGAGTGCCGAACAACGCGCCGCGCTCCGCCGGCGCGCCATGGCGGAAGATCCGGATTCCCTGGCCACCATCGTCTACACTTCCGGGACCACGGGCACGCCCAAAGGCGTCATGCTCTCGCACCGGAACTTCATCTTCAACGCCTCCAGCTCCATGAAAATGGTTCCGGACCGCCCGTTCCGCCTGGCACTTTCCGTGCTCCCGCTCTCGCACGTGTTCGAGCGCGTGATGTGCTATTCCTACTTCCTGCGTGGCGGCAAGATCGCTTATGGCGATCCGCACAAGCTCAAAGAGCTTCTGGCCCGCTACCAGCCGGAAGTGATGGGAGCGGTGCCGCGCATTCTGGAAAAAATGCGCGAGGCCATCGAAGCCACCATCGCGGCCATGCCCGTTCACCGCCGCAAAATCTCGGCATTTCTGCTGCAAGCCGGCTTTGATCACCTGGACCGCAAGCAGACGTTCCGAGCGAAACTCCACCCTGTGGCCGACGCGTTGATGTTCCGCAAGGTGCACCGCCAGTTGGGCAATGTGGATACCTTCATCGTGGGCGGCGCCTGGCTGAATCCCAAACTGGAGCGCTACTTTGCAGCGCTGGGTTTCCACGTGATCCAGGGCTACGGACTCACCGAAACCTCGCCTGTGATCGCGTGCAACAAATACGGTGAAGAGAGACCCGGCAGCGCGGGACGCCCCATCCCCGGCGTGGAAGTCAAGATCGATGAGGACGGTGAGATTTTGACACGCGGTCCGCACGTCATGCTGGGGTACTTTCACGATCCCGGCGCCACAGCGAAAGTCATGCGCGACGGTTGGTTCGCCACTGGCGACCTGGGACATCTCGACGCCGACGGCTACCTCGTCATCACTGGCCGCCGCAAAGAGATGCTGGTGCTCTCCAATGGCAAGAATATTTACTACGCGCCCATCGAGCAGGCGCTGCTGCATTCGCCGTATATCGAGCAGGCTTTCGTCGTTGGCGAAGGGCGCAATTACACCGCGCTTCTCATCGTTCCCCGCATGGCGGCTCTGCCCGGCGGCGCTGATCTTCTTTCAGCCACAATTCTCGAGCTCTACCGCGAAAACATCGATGCCCTGCAAGCTGGTTTTTCCCGATTCGAACAAACCAAACGCTTCTGTTTCCTTAGCGACCAAGCCTTGCTGGACAACGAACTGGTAACCCCCACTCTGAAAATCCGCCGCCGCGTTCTGGAACAAAAGTACGGGCAATACATAGAACGGCTTTACAGTGACGACAAGCCGTTTGTAATTCCTGCCGCCATTTCCCGATAATGAGACAAGAGACAATTCATGACTGAACCGCCAACCACGCAAATGTCGCCGCAAGAAATACTAATGAAGCTGAAGCAGATCGCTCAGGAGCAACTGAACCTGACGCCGGAACAGCTGTTGTCCATACAGCCGGATGCGCCGGTGATGGAAGCGCTGCGGCTCGATTCGCTGGCTACGGTGGTACTCATCTCGAGCGTGGAGCGCGAATTCGGCCTCACGTTTGAACCCGAGCAGTGGCAATCCCTCACCTCCATCAAAGACCTGGTGGTGATGATTCAGGACGGTCTGGCAGCTCAGGGAGCCAAAGCATGAAGACGCAAGGCGGCACTGTCCTGGACATGCTGCTTGCTCTGGAAACCCTTACCACTCGTGGGGCCCGCTTTCTCACCGCCTCGATGGCGGAGACGTTCTATCCCTACAGCGAGGTGCTGAAGAGGATCAAAACCTCCGCCGCCACGCTGCAGAAGAACGGTGTGCAAAAGGGCGACCGCGTGGCTGTGATTCTTCCCACGGGAATTCAGTTCTTCGATGCGTTCTTGGGGACGCAGCTGGCCGGTGGAATCCCCACCGCGCTCTATCCGCCTTTCCGCATGGGCAAGCTCGACGATTATTTTGCCCACTTGCGGGAGATGATGGAACGCATCGGCGCGCGTTTCCTGATCACTGATTCGCGGATTAAGAAGCTGCTGGGGCAGGCCACTACCGTCCAATCGCTGGAGCGGGTTTTCGACGCCAAGGAGCTATCCGAAAACACATCTTGCACGGCCGCCGATTGGCGTCAAATCGATGTGGGGGAACACGAGCCCGTCTTCCTTCAGTTCTCTTCCGGATCCACCTTGAAGCCCAAGGCGGTAGTCGTCAGCCACCGGAATCTGATCGAAAACCTCAAAATGATGGGCAACACCCTCGATCAGGTTGTTGTGGATGGCACCGAGGCCGATCGCGGCTGTGTCACCTGGCTCCCGCTTTATCACGATATGGGCCTCGTGGGTTGCCTCTATCTGGGGCTTTCCTATCCCTGCACCATTACTTATCTTGGGCCCGAGACCTTCATCGGACAGCCCGCCATCTGGATGCAGGCCATTTCGAAGTACAAAGCCGTGATCTCCCCCGCGCCCAACTTCGCCTATGGCCTCTGCCTGAACAAGGTGAAGGACAAAGAGATGGAAGGTCTGGACCTTTCCCCCTGGTGGCTGGCTTTGAACGGCGCCGAACCCATCGACGTCGACACCATGAAGCGCTTCACGGAGCGCTTCGCCCAATGGGGCTTTAGAAAAACCGCCATCACGCCGGTCTATGGGCTGGCGGAAGCCGGGCTCGGCGTAACGTTCCCGGAACTGCAGCAGGAGCCGGTGGTCACCGAATTCGATCGCGATATGCTCTCCACCGAAGGACGCGCCGTTCGGGGTACCGGGCGTAAGCTGCCGTCGGTCGGCAAGCCACTGCCCGGATTGGAGATTCAAATTCGCGATCCGGATGGCAACGTCCTGCCCGAGGGTTATGCCGGCCGCATCTTCATCTCAGGGCCTTCTATCACCAGCGGATATTTCAACGATCCGGAAATGACCGCCGATATCATCGGTCCCGATGGCTGGCTGAACACCGGCGACCTGGGCTTCTTCTTCGAAGGCAACCTCTACATCGGCGGACGCGCCAAAGATTTGATCATCTTGCGGGGACGCAATTACGCGCCGCAGGAATTTGAAGATCCTATCTACGAGCTCGATGGCCTACGCCTGGGCTGTGCGGTGGCCGTCAGCACCACGGTGGAGGGACAAGGTGAGCAGTTGATCATCCTGGCCGAGAGAGACTCGCGTTCCGACCGCCCCGACGCGGATATTGCCGCCGATGTGAAAACGCGGATGCTTGGCGCCGTTTCCGTGGAGCCCTGGCATGTCGAAATCCTGGAAGCCGGTACGCTGCCGCGAACATCGTCGGGAAAAATGCGCCGCTCGGAAGCCTTGCGCCAGTTTCTGGCCGGCGAATTGACGCCGCCGGAAAAAGTGACCACGCTCAAGATCCTCAAGGAAGTCGCCAAGAGCCAGCTAGCCTGGGCGCGCTTCAGCCTGACAAAGAAGTAAACCGATGGGGCGGGCGTCGCCTGCCCTTCACTCCGGCTCTGGAAACTCAATCTTCACCAGTCGTGAACGATCCTGGCGCGGACCATCCGTAATCGTCGCCAAGAACCAGCGTCCATCGGCGCTCCAACTGCCGGCATTCACGCGCGCGCGTTCGGGGTCGTAGCGAGGGTTTGCGGGCTCATTGAACCACGTCATTCGCAACGCCTTCCCGGGTTCGCCGATGGATTGCAACCAAAAATCCGCTTCGTAGTCGATCGGAGCGTCTGGAATCCAGGCGGTCTCCGAAGACGCGAAAACAATTCTGGCGCCGCTGGGCGCAACCCTCGCGAAATCCTGCCGCTGGGTGGGCTTATTGGTAAGAGCGCGACAGCCCGACCGCCCGATGCTGCATGCGTAGATCTCGGTGTGCCGCCCGTCGCGAGATGCGGTGACCAACAACTCCCGCCCGTCGATCGAAAAATCGTCGATTCCCGCGAGCCTCAGGCCCTCGGCCAGTTCGAGCGGCTTCACCGCGCCGTCGATACGTACACGCGCCACGCCGGATTCCATCCACGCCAGGCTTCGTCCATCGTTTGAGAACCGCAGATCCCGTGCACCAGGGGCCGAAAACGAATCGAGCACGGCGCGCGTGTCCGGGTCCATAATCGTGATGGCGCCACCAGCCGCGAAGGCGAAACAACGCCCAAAAGGGCGCCATTCCGGGCCGCTGCCTGCGACAAGCACGCGATCCGCGGCCGGGTTCGCGCCCGCCAGAACAATCCGCCCCGCGCGCTCAAAAAGTACTCGTCCGTCGCGGGACCAGGATGGGTTGCGCGCATCCCCCCGAAACGCCGCGATCCGCCGAACCTGAGCCGGACAGAGCAGGCTGGCGGCCAAGCTGCATACCAGTACGAAGTACTTTGGTTTCAGCGCCAATTCAGCCTCCCGCTACAATTCTTTGCTCAACGGCGTGGCCGCGAATGTTATAAACAAGCATCGTGGTGAATCTATTGAAAAAGTCGAATTGCTTCCTTTTGAGTCTGGCTGCCCTGGCGTTGTCGGTCCCCGCGCACGCGACGCTGGTGGGCACCTCATACCAGCTTGGGGATATCCTCAATCCGCCGCCAAGCGTCTTGCCGGGACAGTTCACCAATAACTCCTTCATTATCATGTTTGAGGAGCGTACCGGTCTCATTCTGACTAAACCGCTGGCGCTGGATGCTACCACGCAGAACATTACGTACACTTCGAAAACGCAATTGACTCCCGGCCTTGTCCCCGCGGGAACCAAAATCAATTCGTACTATGTGCATGCCGACGTAACCGACGCGAAGGTCAAGTTTCCCACGCAATTCATTAGTTTCTCGCAGGAAGAAGTCATCCTGGGCCTGATCGTGCAGACCACCACCATTGAACAGACCAGTCCCATTGTGGGCGCGCCGAATACCAAGTACGACACGAACCAATTGAGCATCGGGCTGCATTTCGCCCCGACGGGCAAAGACACAATCCAAATGGTGCCTTATAGCACCACAAGCCCCACCAACACCGTGAATCTGAGTGAGATCGTCACCAACGCCGATCCGACGGATTTCAGGCTCATTACCGAAATCGTGACCATCCCCGCAGCCTCGCACAACGTGCTGTTGGGCAGCCTGGCCGGGCTGGGCATTCTTGGAATCGTGTTCTCCGAATTTTTTGCCCGGTCGTCGAAAAGCCGCTAGGTTTTTCTCCTCTTACGGTTTCATATAATCTCAAAAGGACTTTCATGAACAAACTTGCACTATATTGCTGCGCCGCCCTGACGGTGGCATCCAGCGCGTTCGCGCAAACGCCGACCGTTGCGGCTCTGGTCCACGCGGCCACCTACAGCCCTCCGGGCATTCCGAATTCAGCCATTCCAGAAGGTGGATTCTTCGCGATTTTCGGTTCCAACATGGGCCCCGCGGCGGGCGCCTCCAATAGCGGTGCGTTCCAGACCACATTGGCGGGTGTTTCACTCTCGGTTTCCGTCGGGGGAACCGTTGTAACTCCAGGACCCCTGCTCTATTACGTGAGCGCGGGACAGGTGAACGCAGTGCTGCCTTCGAACACCCCGACTGGCGCAGCCACGCTGACCGTTACGTACACGGGTGGGACCAGCGCTCCGTTTGCATTCACCGTGGTCAAAAGCAACTTCGGATTTTTCACGTTAAACGCCAGCGGCGCCGGGCCCGCGATTGTTCAGGATTACACCACCGGTTACACACTAAACACGCTGACCGCGACGGCTAAGCCGGGCGACACGCTCCTCCTCTATGGCACGGGCCTTGGACCGGCCGTCAACAATCAGGATGAAACCAGCGCGGGTACCGCCGGCGGCTACGGAACCGACCTGCGCACAGCCGATAACCTGGATTTCCACCTTTATCTTGGCGGAACCGAGTTTACCAGCAACGTGGGGTACGCAGGCCGCTCAGAGAACGTGGCGCTCGATCAGATCAACTTCACGATTCCATCGAA
>Ga0326727_10008797_pt1 | contig 25351 bp, 24 predicted proteins | sample MB2enrmetagenome_FD_207643 | JGI IMG/M metagenome (GOLD analysis project Ga0326727, IMG submission 207643) | Lab enriched peat soil microbial communities from McLean, Ithaca, NY, United States - MB29MY | ecosystem: Environmental > Terrestrial > Soil > Wetlands > Peat | place: USA: New York... | reverse complement strand
TGCAGCGAAGCCGCCCGCGCCAACGAGCGCCTCGCCGCGGCCAGACCATGAAAACACTCCCCAAAAAATTCAACAACCCGCGCGCCAAGCATAATTTCCAGGGCCGGACCTGCTCCATCCTGGCCGTCGGCTCCTACGTCCCCGAACGCGTGCTGGCCAATGCCCATTTTGCGCAAATCGTCGATACTTCCGACGAATGGATCACCACCCGCACCGGCATCAAGGAGCGCCGCATCGCCGCCAAAAACGAAGCCACCTCCGACCTGGCGGCCAAGGCCGCCTTGCGCGCCATACAGCGGGCCAAGATCACCGCCGATCAAATCGACCTGATCGTGCTGGCCACCATCACGCCCGACATGCCGTTTCCCTCCACCGCCTGCCTGGTCCAGGACAAAATCGGCGCCCGCCGGGCCGTGGCCTTCGACATCCAGGCCGCCTGTTCCGGGTTCATTTTCGCGCTGGAGGTCGGGCAGCAATTCATCATGTCGCGCACCTACGACACCGCCCTGGTCATTGGGGCGGAGAAACTGTCCACCATTGTCAATTGGAGCGACCGCAACACGTGCGTGTTGTTCGGCGACGGGGCGGGAGCGGCCATATTGCGTCATCGTCCCGCCGCCCACGGGCTGCTCACCGCCTGCATGGGGTCGGACGGGAGCCGGGCGGACCTGCTTTGCATGCCCGGCGGCGGGTCGCGGTGCCCGGCGACGCGGGAGTCCGTGGCGGCCGGCATGCATTACCTGCGCATGAAGGACGGCAAGGAGACGTTCAAGAGCGCCATCAACGCCATGTACGCCGCGGCCAAGGAAGTTCTGCGCCGTTGCGACCTAGATATCAGGCAGATCAAATGCATCATTCCCCACCAGGCCAACCGCCGCATTCTGGACGCCGTGGCGGAGCGGTTGGGGGCGGCGCCGGACCAGCTTTTCGTCAACCTGCACAAATACGGGAACACCTCCGCCGCGTCCGTGGCCATTGCGCTGGACGACGCCGTGCAAAGCGGACGGATCCAGCGGGGCGATTTGGTCCTGCTCATCGTCTTCGGCGGCGGCCTGACCTGGGGCGCGGCGGTGATTGAGTGGTGATGGGCCGCCCATCCTGAGATAGTTCTCCGGCGCGCATACTAAAAACCGGTGGTGGGGTGTTGTATTCATGGCGGCCAGAAGCTGGCCGCCACGGAAACGGCTTGAGTGAATGTCCAAGACAAGTGGCTGGTCTGGCGCTTCAGGCGCGGCGACTGCGAGGCCGTCCGCGTCATTTATGAGAAGCACAAGCGCGAGTTGCTGGCCCTGGCCGGAGCCCTCTTGCGAAATTCCGCCGCCGCCGAGGACGTTGTGCAGGATGTGTTTGTCTCGTTTCTGCGCCAGACGCAGTTCCGCTTGACAGGCAGTTTGCGCGGCTACCTGGCCACGTGCGTGGCCAACCGCGCCCGCAACACCCTGCGCGACAACCTCCGCCACCGCGCGGAACTGCTGGAGGACGCGCCGCCGCTCAGCGCGCAGGGGCCGGCGCCGGACGGCGCCGCCATGTTCGACGAGGAAAGCCGGATCCTGGCCCAGGCGGTCGGGGAGCTGCCCTACGAACAAAGGGAGGTGGTGCTGCTGCGCCTCCAGGGCGGGCTGAAGTTCTCCGAAATCGCCCGGTCGCAGGATGTCTCAGTCAACACTGTTTTGGGGCGCTATCGTTACGCCTTGGAAAAACTCAGGACCCAATTGAACGGCAAGTTGTCGCATGCAACCCAATGATTCACTGGAAAAATGGATCGCCGGGCTGAAAGCCAGGCCGAGCCAGGCGCTGGACGCCAGTGTGCATGCCGCCATTGACACGGCGCTGGCGCAACAACGCGCCCGCTCTCATGCCGCCGCGTTTCCCTTCACCCTCTGGAGAATGCTTATGAAAAACCCAACTGCAAAATGGACCGCCGCAGCCATTGCCATCGCGGCGACTTTCACCGGCCTGCTGGTTCTGAACATGTCGGCCCCGGCGGCCTTTGGCTTCCCGCAGGTCATCCAGGCCAGCAAAAACATCCGCAGCCTGCACGTCAAGGAATACCACCAGGCCGGCCAGGAACCCAACGAGTTTTGGATCAAATCGGATGACGCCGGCCAGGTCGTCAAGGCGCGCTATTTCCTGCCGGTGACGGAGGACGGCGCAAAATTGATCACCTGGACGCCGGCGCGGGCGGAGGTATGGTTCCAAAGCAAAAAGGGATACCTGCTGCTGCGGGGCAACGAGATCAAGCCCTGGATGCAAAGCCTGCTGGACCAGTGCCAGCCCCAGCCCATCATGGAGAAACTGGAGAAGTCACAAAAAGAGGGCAAAGTCACCATCGAAACCCGGAATCCGGCGGACCCCTCGCAGCCCATCTTGATCCTGGTCACGAACCTCCAACCCGCGCCGAAGGAAGGCGCGTGGTCCCGTCAGGTCTTTCAGATCGACCCCGCCTCGCATCTCATCAAAAGCATCGAGCGCTATGCCACGGCGGACGGACAGGAGGCGCTCCGGTCCAGGACGGAGTTTTGCGATTACAACGTCCCGATTGATGACAAAATGTTTTCGCTGCGGGAAGATTTGCCCAAGGATGTGCGCATCGCGGACAAGCTGACCCAGACCATTGGGGTGCCCCAGGGGAACCGGACCGATCCGGAGGCCGCCGCCGAGACGGCACGACAGTTCTTCCAGGCCCTCATGGCCAAAGATTACAAGCAGGCCGGCCTCATCATGGGCGGAGAAAGCGAGAAAGACACCCGCAGCGAATTCGGCAAACTTAATGTCACCGCCATCGTTTCGATTGGCCCGGCCGTCCCACAGCCCCAGTGGCTGAAGCGCGGCTTTCGCGTCCCCTGCGAGCTGGAGATTACCAGTGCCGACGGGCAAAAGAGGAGCTGGAAAACCGGTCCGTATATCCGGCCCGGCGACGACGAGGCGAATCCCGACCGTTGGAACATCACGGGCGGTGTGGAGGCCAGTCAAGCCGGCCTGCCGGTCCTGCCCGCCGGTTCAAAGTATGAAAAAATGACGCCCAAAGAGGCCGCGCAAGCGTTTTTTGACGCGTGCGCGCGGAAGGATTGGACCGAGGTGCTCAAATTCTGGCCGACGGGGGACGACGAGCGGTTTGAGCGGATGAAGGAAGGGCTTGGCGGCTTGAAGCTCGTCAGCCTTGGCACGCCGTTCCAAAAAGGCGAGTATCCCGGCTGGTTTGTGCCTTACGAAATTCAGTTCCCCGCCCAGGAAAGTTTCATCCGGGTTTCCAACACCAACGCCGCCAAACGGTTTGTGATTGACGGTGAGTATGACAGCCAGATGCGCCCCGATGAAATCAAGGACTGGTCCACCCCGCCGGAAATCCTCCCCGACAACGACGTTTATGCCAGGATGACGCCCGTGGAAACCGTCCAGGCCTACGCCGCCGCCTTCTCCAAGCTCGACCTGGCGGCCTTGGGAAAATTCATCCCAAAATCCGAGGTGGCAAAACTGGAGCGTGAAGTTGCGGAGGCCAAACGGCACGGCGTGGATGTCCAAAAGCAGTTGCCCCATATCGAAGTGGGCGAGGCTACGTGGTCACCGCAGCAAGGCAGCTACTTTGTCAAGTGTCACATGGCCGGCGTCTCCAAGAAATGGAACCTGGCCATCCGCAACGACAATTCCTTCAACCGCTATCTATTCGACGGCGGGCTGTGACGGGTGATCGCCCATTTTCTGCGCCGGGGGCATCGCCCCGCTCCGCGCACATCACAACAAGATGGGCGATGCAGTCTTGTCGCGCGCAGGCCTTGCGGCGTCGGTTCTAACTTGTTTCCCGTTGCGGCCTGGCCGGCTCCAATAGCGTCACGACTTCCTCGGCAAAGAGATTGGGCAGGAACTCCACTTTGCCGCGCGCGGTGAAACAGGCGTCGCGGATGCCGGTGACGCCCATCTCCCGGCAGAAATCGTGAAAGTCGAGCAGGGACAGGAAATGAAGGTTTGCGGTGCGATACCAGGGCTGGGGCAGGGACTTGGTGACAGGAGTGCGCCCGCGAAACATGATCTGCAGGCGCACACGGTAATAAGCGAAGTTGGTGTAGGCGACAATGACCCTGGCCCCGACGCGGAAGGCTTCCCGCAGAATCTCGGCCGGCGAAATCAGTTCCTGAAAAGTGCCCAGCAGCAGGACATAGTCGAATGAGTGGTCGCCATACTGGTCCAGGCCCTCGGCGATGTTGCCCTGGTGCACCACCAGCCCGCGCTGGATGCAGCCGGCCACCAGTTCGGGCCGTTTTTCCACGCCTTCCGCCACGGCGTGCTTGACACGGACAACCCGTTCCAGAAACGCGCCGTCGCCCGTGCCCAGGTCGAGCACGCGGGCGCCGTCGGGAATCCAGTCCAAAACGGTTTCGTAAACGCCGGGATGCATGGCTAAATCAAACCCGTCCGGACGGCGCGGCGGGTGACTCCGGTTTGTTCGCAAACGACCCATTGCTCCGCTTCATCCCGCTCCAACCAGGGCCAAGACAAAATGCGCCAAATCATGCGGCTGCAACTTTAGTGATGGAGGATGGCGCTGGCAAGACAACCTTGGGCCGGACTTGACAGCGGGCCGCGGCGGTCAACGGAGTCCGGGACGGGATGCGAAGGCCCCGCCGTGTGTAGGGGTTTCACCTACAGGAAATAATCGTTGCCATTATGCAAATCATTATTATAGTGCCTTGAGTGAGAGTTGGTTCCGTCATCAAATGTCTGGCGTTGACCGTCGCCGTGCTCGGCTTGGGCACGGGGTGCGGCGGCATTGCCACGACCCAGACCATCTCGCCGCTCATGTTCTTCTTGCCCGGGCTGGCCGAGGCCAGGCCCGGTTCTCCGCAGATTGTTCCCGTCGTGCGAACGACCACCGGGACGCCGCTGGCGTCCAACAGGGATTTGGCCAAATTGAATTAAAATTAAGCCTATGCGATTTCCACTCGCGTTGACGGCAAGAATTGCCGTACATATTGTCAAACACAGGCTCTTGCGCACGCCCAAGTTCGCCTTGGTGCTGCAGCTTGAGCCGCTGCACACCTGCAACCTGACCTGCACCGGCTGCGGGCGCATCCGCGAATACTCCACCAGCCTCAAGGACATGATGCCGCTGGAGGATTGCCTGGCGGCGGCGCGGGAGTGCGACGCGCCCATGGTGTCGATTTGCGGCGGCGAGCCGCTGATCTATCCCAAGATCGAGGAGCTGGCGGCCGGGCTGCTCCAGCAGGGGCGCATCGTCTATATCTGCACCAACGGCATGTTCATGCGCAAAAAGATGCGGGATTACCTGGCGGCCGTTTACAGCCGGAAACAGGAGCCGGTGCTGGCGCGGCTGCTGAAGGAAGAGTTGCTCACGGAAAAGGAGGCGGCCGCCATTCGCAAAGGCAAAGCCGACAACCGCCCCGTCATCCGCCCCTCGCGCTGGATGTATTGGAACGTGCATATCGACGGCCTGGAATACACGCACGACCTGATCGTGGAACGCGAGGGCGTGTTCAAGGAATGCGTCCAGGCCATCCGCATGGCAAAAATCCTCGGCTTCCAGGTGGCGACCAACACGACCGTCTATAAGGAAACCGAGGTCAAGGAAATCGGGGACATGTTCGAGTATTTCTCCTCGCTGGAAGTGGACGCGCACACCATTTCGCCCGGATACGAATACGACGCGGCCAAGAAGGACATGGCGCGGCGGCTGGGGAAGAATCCGGAAGATTTCTTCTTGACGCGAGAAACGACCCGGGAGAAGTTCAAGGACATCGAGAAATGGGGCGACCGCTTCACCATCATCGGCACGCGGGTCTATCAGGAATTCCTGGCGGGCAAACGCGACCTGACCTGCACGGCCTGGGCCATCCCCACCCGCAACGTCCGCGGCTGGAAGGCCCCGTGTTACCTCATCACCGACGGCCATTACGCCAGCTACCGGGAGATGCTGGAGAAGGTGGATTGGGACGAATACGGCGTGGTGGACGGGGTGGCGCGGGATGCGCGTTGCGAGAACTGCATGGTGCATTGCGGCTACGATCCCAGCGGCGCCCTGAGCGCCACACCGGGCGACACCTGGAAAAACCTGAGCTACAATTTCAGCGCCAAACCCCCGCCCTATTACGCGGGCCGCTCGGTCAAGGCCTTCAACGGCGCGTCCATCGGCAAGGGCCATCTGGCCCAGGCCAAGGCCGCCATCAACACCGGCGGCGGCTGCGGCTCCGGCGACACCACGGAACGCGACCAATTGCTGGCGAAGATCGCCAACGCCAAGAAGACTTGACGTGACATAGTTGAGACGTTGCGATTATGAGCAAAACGTTGTTCCTTTCGCCTCCGAGCTTTGACGGGTTCGATGGCGGGGCCGGTTCGCGTTACCAGGCGCGGCGCGAGGTGACGTCGTTTTGGTACCCCACCTGGCTGGCCCAGCCCGCCGCGCTCGTGCCGGACAGCAAGCTGCTGGATTGCCCGCCGCATGACATCGGCGTCCAGCAATGCCTGGCCGAGGCGAAGAATTTCGACCACGTCATCATCAACACCTCAACGCCTTCCCTGAAGAACGATTGCAAGGTGGCCGAGGCCATCAAGGAGCAACGCCCCGGAACGAAAATCGGCTTCGTCGGCGCCCATGCCGCCGTCCTGCCTGCCGAAACCTTGAAAGCCTCGCCGGCGATTGACTGGGTGGGGCGCAAGGAATTCGACTTTACGTGCAAAGAAGTGGCCGAAGGACGGCCGCTGTCGGAAATCGACGGCCTCTCCTATCGCGATGCCGCGGGCAAGATCATCCACAACCGCGAACGCGAATTGATCGGCAACATGGACGTCCTGCCCTGGGTAATCGATACCTACAAACGCGATCTGCAAATCGAGAAATACTTCATCGGCTACCTGCTACATCCTTATCTGAGCCTTTACACCGGGCGCGGCTGCCCGGCGCAATGCACGTTCTGCCTTTGGCCGCAAACCATCGGCGGCCACAAATACCGCGTCCGCTCCCCCGAAAACGTGGCCGGCGAAATGGCCTACGCCAGGAAAGTCTTCCCCCAGGTGCGGGAATTCTTTTTCGACGACGACACTTTCACGGCCAACCTGCCGCGCGCGCGCGAAATCGCCAAACGCCTGGCGCCGCTGGGCCTGACCTGGTCCTGCAACAGCCGGGCCAATCTGGATTACGACACCATCAAATTCTTCAAGGACTCGGGCCTGCGGCTGTTTTTGGTCGGCTACGAAAGCGGCAACCAGGGCATTCTCGACCGCACCAAGAAAGGCATTCAATTGGAGGAAATGCGGCGGTTTACCAAGGCGTGCCACGACGCCGGGGTGGTGATTCACGGCACCTACATCCTCGGCTTGCCGGTCGAAACGCGGGAGACCATCGAGGAAACCATTCGATTCGCCATGGAACTGGACGTATTCAGCATCCAGGTTTCCCTGGCCGCGCCTTATCCCGGCACGGAACTTTACGAGATGGCGCGGCAAAACGGCTGGTTCGCCAAAAAGAAGGACAAGACCGACATCGTGCATGAGGACGGTTTCCAGCAAAGCTCGCTCGAATATCCCGGCCTGAGCAAGGAGGAGATTTTCGAGGCGGTGGACCGTTTTTATCGCGCCTATTATTTGCGGCCCAGGCCGATCCTGCGCATCATCAAGACGATGCTGGAGGACAAGGACGTTTTTGTGCGGCGCTGCCGCGAAGGCTACGAATTTTTCAAGAGCCTGCGCCAGCGCAAAGCCGACCTGGCCGCCTCTCGCGTCGTGGCCTCCGCCGCGCCCGTCGCGGCCTGACGGCCTACAGCTTCATCAGTTCTTCCGCGATCTGCACGGCGTTGAGGGCGGCGCCTTTGAGCAGTTGATCGCCCGCCACCCAGAAGCACAGGCCGTTGTCCAGGGCGCTGTCCTTGCGCAGCCGGCCCACCTGGCAATTATACTTGTCTGTGGCATACAACGGCAGCGGATATTCCTTCTTGTCGGGATTGTCCACCACGTCCAGGCCGGGGGCTTTCTTCAGCGCCTCGCGGGCCGCTTCCACCGTGACCGGCTTCTCGAACTCGGCGCTCACCGCCACCGAATGCGCCCGATAGACCGGCACGCGCACGCAGGTCACGCTGGCGCGAAAAGCCGGGTGATGCATGATCTTGCGCCCCTCGTTTTCCATCTTGACCTCCTCCTTGGTGTAGCCGCCGGGCAGAAACACGTCCACCTGCGGCAGCACGTTGAAGGCGATTTGATGGGGATAAACTTCCTTCGTCACCGGTTCCCCGGCCACGATTTGTTGGACCTGCCGCTTCAGTTCTTCGATGGCCTTGGCCCCGGTGCCGGAGACGGCCTGGTAACTGGAGGCAAAAATCCGTTTGACATGGAACGCCTTGTGCAAGGGATACAGCGCCATCAAGGTGATGACCGTCGTGCAATTCGGGTTGGCGATGATGCCTTTGTGCTGGCGGATGTCGCCGGCGTTGATTTCCGGGACGACCAGCGGCACGGCCTCGTCCATGCGGAAGGCGCTGGAGTTGTCGATCACCACGCAACCGGCCTTGACGGCGGCGGGCGCAAACTCCCGCGAGATGGCGGCCCCGGCGCTGAACAGCGCGATCTCCACTCCCTTGAAGGAGTCCTTGGTCAATTCCGCCACGGCCACCGGCTGGCCGCGAAAGGCCAGTGTCTTGCCGACGGAGCGAGCCGACGCCAGCAGGGTCAGTTTGCCCACCGGGAAATTGCGTTTTTCCAGCGTCTTGAGCATTTCGACGCCGACGGCGCCGGTCGCGCCGACAATGGCTACATGCGGTTTCGCATTCATAAAAGGGGGGCAATCTACCGCCAAACGGGATGGGCGTCAAACCTGGCCCACCCGCCCGGCATGCTTCGCGGTCGTGGGATGGGCCGACCCTGAATGGAGCGGGGAATTTTCGCGCAAGCGGGCAATAACGCCCGGGATATGATGCAACAGGTAATCGACTTCTTCGTCGGTGTTGTAAATGCCCAGGCTGAAGCGCACGCAGCCGCGTGCCCGCGCCGGTTTCATGCCCATGGCGGTCAGGACATGGGAAGGATCGAGCGAACCGGTGGTGCAGGCGGAGCCGGAGGAGACGCAGATGCCGAGCTGGTCCAAAAGGTGCAGAATACCTTCAGCTTCCACGGACTCGAAGGCGATGTTGCTGGTGTTGGGCAGGCGCGGTTCCTTGGCGCCGGTGCGGATGGTATTGGGGATGGTCCCCAGGATGGTGTTTTCCAGCCGGTCGCGCAGGGCGCGGACGCGGGTGTTTTCATCGTCGAGATGGTCCAGGGCCAATTCGGCGGCCCGGCCGAAGCCGACGATGCTGGCGACGTTCTCAGTGCCGCCGCGTTTGCCGCGCTCCTGATGGCCGCCGATCAAATAAGGCTGAAATTTAACCTTACGCCGGATGAAAAGCAGGCCTATCCCCTTGGGGGCGTGCAACTTATGAGCGGACAAAGTTATCATATCTAACCCCAATCCGTGGGCGTCGATCTTCAATTTGCCGGGCACCTGGGTGGCGTCGGTGTGGAACAGGACGCCTTTGCTGCGGCAAATGGCGGCGATCTCCTCGATGGGAAAAACGACGCCGGTTTCGTTGTTGGCCCACATGACGGAGACAATGGCCGTGTCGGGGCGGATCGATTTGTCCAGCAGATGCAGGTCCAGGGCGCCGTCGGCGTCCACCGGCAGAAAGGTGACGTCGAAGCCGCGTTTGCGCAGGACCTCGCCGTGTTTGATGACGGCGGAATGCTCGACGGCGGTGGTCAGGACGTGGCGTTTGCCGGGTTGGGTGGCCAGGGCGCTTTCGATGGAGGAATTGTTGCTTTCGGTGCCGCAACTGGTGAAGACCAGTTCCTTGGGGTCGGCGTTGATGAGGGCGGCGACCCTGGCGCGGGCCTCTTCCAGGTGTTTGCTGGCTAGTTTGCCGAAGCCGTAGGCGCTGGAAGGGTTGCCCCACCAATCGCGCAGGAACGGCAGCATGGCCTCCAGCACCTCCGGGGCGACGCGGGTGGTGGCGTTGTTGTCGAAGTAATATGTTCTGTGCTGGCTCATGCTTGCGGCAATCGCGAGTGTAGTGTAAGCGCCTCAGGCAAAACTGCAAGCTTCGATGGGGCCTCGCCAACGGTTGACGGGCCAGCCCGAATGCTCTAAAAGAGAAGAAATGAATGAAACGACCATTCCTGTCGCTGAGGCGGCAAAAGACTTCTTGCGCGTGCTCGACCGGGTGGAACGCCAGGGCGAGCCGGCCGTTATCGTGCGCGATGGCAAACGCGTCGCCACACTCAGCCCGGTGCCCGCTCCAGCGCTGACTTGCGCGGAGTTGGCTGAGCGGTGGCCCCATCTCGAGAGACTGGCCCCGGCTGAAGCGAACGCTTTTGCGGATGACATCGAGCAGGCTCGCGCCAGCCTCCCTCCAGTCAGGCCGGCATGGGATTAATCCTGGATAGTTCGAGTCAATTCGCAGACGAACGGGGCAGATTTGACTTGGCTGGTTTTCTCCGGCAATTTCCCAACAGCCAGCCTGTGATAGCTGCCGTCACGGCTTCAGAACTTCTGCACGGTGTCGAGCGAGCCGTTGACGCCGGACAAAAAGCGCGTCGCCGGCAGCACGTTGAAAGGATTCTTGCGACGGTTTTCGTGCAATCGTTCGAATTGACTCAGGCGCGATTCCATGCCCGGATTTGGGCTGAGTTGGAATCTCGCGGAGTGATGATCGGCGCGCATGATCTGCTGATTGCCGCCACGGCACTATCCATGGGGCACGACATCGGCACGCTTAACGTGTCGGAATTCAGGCGCGTTCCTGGATTGAACGTGGCCGATGGGACTCAGTTCCGACGCCCATAAGATTTGGAAAGGCCGTCACGCAAAAAGCTTGCAAAAACCCGGGACCGGCGCAAAATCACCCACAGACCATCAAGATCGTGAAAGTAAGCATTCAGATCTTCGCTCTCGCCGCAGTCGTTTTTGCTTCAGGCTGTGCCACTCCTTATCAGTCAACGGGATTCACAGGCGGTTTCAGCGAGACGCAGTTGGCACCCGATGTATTTCGAGTGTATTTCCGTGGCAACGGTCACACATCAAGCGAGCGCGCACAAGATTTTGTTATGTTGCGAGCAGCCGAGCTTTCCTTGCAGCATGGCTTCACTTGCTTCGCCATTCTCGACGAGAGTAATTCGGTTAAAACACAAAGCTTATCGACGCCGGGATACGCCTATACGACAGGTTCGGCTTATGCCAACGGTAATTCGGCCACGTATTCTGGCTATACGGCCTACACGCCGGGCCAGACATATACTTTTCACAAGCCACGAACCGGTCTGATGATTAGGTGCTTTCAAACGAAACCGGACGGTATTTTTACGCTCGATGCAGCATTTCTGAGCCAGGCTCTCAAGCTGAAGTATCACATAAGGTGACTATCAGTTCGTGTCTCTTATGGACGAATCCACTTCACGACTCAAATTGAGCAAACTTAATGTTGGCCGAAGGCAACTCGATGCCGCTCTTGATCTATGGTTCAGCGATTATGATCCCATCCCGGTTCACACTTTAGCGGCCGCAGCTCACGAGATTTTTGCCGATATATGTAAGCACCGCGGGCTGCCGGCATTGATGTTTGACCCAGCGCTTTATCGGCCTGGCAAGGCTGGGGTGGCTCGCACGGTATTGCACAAGCATTACAACTTCTTTAAGCACGCGAACAGTGACCCTGAGGCCTTTATCGATTTTCCGACTGAGTTGACCGAGGGATTCATCTCGATGGCTATTGCGGGATGGCGAGATCTTGGTGGCGACCGCAGGGAAATCGATGAGGCGTTCCTGATCAACCTCTTAATGCGGCAGCCCGAGATTCACCGGAAGGACACTGAGGAGCATATTCAGCATCTTCTCGGTATCAAGAGACTTGCCCAGATTATGCCCCACAACCGCCGTGAATTCCTCAAGGAGTTCATACCGCTTTATCGCGTAGCCCTGGCTCAACGGAATTCTGCGTTGACCTGTACCGGACCCAAACCCCAGGGGGCCAGATGAAACGAATACCGATAATTGTGGAGCAGACGTTGAGTCAGGACGCTCAAAAATATTTCTATGCAAAAATCAAACGTGCTCAAGAATTCCGGGCCAAAAAGGAGCCAAAAATGCCTTTCACACTTTAGGCTTCAGCCTTCAGCCCTTACCTTATCGCCCCAGCTATGTCGCATGCCTCGCTGAGCCTGGAGGAACATGGACGGCTTTTGCAAAGCGCCTTGTTCAACCTCGACCTCGCCCCGGTGCCGCCGGAACGCCGTTCCTGGCGGGTCTGGAATTTCGCCGCGCTCTGGATTTCGATGTCGGCCTGCATCCCGACCTACATGCTGGCCTCGTCGCTCATCGGCGGCGGCATGAATTGGTGGGAGGCGATTCTGACGATTTTCCTGGGGAACGTCATTGTGCTCATCCCGATGGTCCTGAATGCCCACGCCGGAACACGTTACGGCATACCGTTCCCGGTCTATTGCCGGGCGGCCTTCGGCACGACGGGGGCCAATGTGCCCGCGTTGCTGCGCGCCTTTGTGGCTTGCGGCTGGTTCGGCATCCAAACCTGGATCGGCGGCGAGGCGATCCACAAAATCCTGGCGGTTTTTTTCCCATCGCTGGGCGGGGCGGCCCACAACGCCTTGGGTATCACCCTGCCGCAGTTCTGTTGTTTCATGTTTTTCTGGGCCATCAACATGTTCGTCATTTACAAGGGCATCAATTCGATCCGCATCCTGCTGAACATCAAAGCGCCGCTGCTGATCGCGCTGGGGCTGTTGCTGCTGGCGTGGGCCTGCCACGCCGCCGGCGGGTTCGGCCCGATCCTGGCGCAGCCGTCCGCGTTCGAGCCGGGGCAGCCCAAAAGCGGGCAGTTCTGGGCGTTCTTCGTTCCGGCGCTGACGGGGATGATCGGTTTTTGGGCGACGCTCTCCTTGAACATCCCCGATTTCTCCCGCTACGCCCACAGCCAGCGCGATCAAATAATCGGCCAGGCGGTCGGATTGCCGTTCACGATGGCGCTTTACTCGTTCATCGGCGTGGCCGTGACCTCGGCGACGACCATCATCTTTCACCAGACGATTTGGGACCCGGTGGATGTGCTGACGCGCTTCACCAACCCGATGGTGCTGGTGGGGTCGATGATCGGGGTCTGCATCGCCACGCTGGCCACGAACCTCGCGGCCAACGTCGTCAGCCCGGCCAACGATTTCGCCCATTTGGCGCCGCGGAAGATTTCCTTCCGGCTGGGCGGGTTCATCACGGGCGTCATCGGCATTTTGATGATGCCCTGGAAACTGCTGGCCGACCCGTCCGGCTACATTTTCACCTGGCTGGTCGGTTACAGCGCCCTGCTCGGCCCCATCGGCGGCATTCTGATTGCCGATTATTATGTCTGGCGCAAGCGCAAGCTGAACTTGTTCGCGCTTTACCATGAGGAAGGCGAATACCGCTACAGCGGCGGGTTCAGCATCGCCGCGCTGCTGGCCCTGACCGTGGCGGTGCTGCCCAATCTCCCCGGCTTCCTCGCCGCCGTGCAGGTGGTGCCGAAGGAAAAAGTCGCGCCGATATTCATTTCATTCTACAATTACGCATGGTTTGTGGGGTTCTTTGTGGCGTTCGCCGTCTATCTCGTGGCGAGAAGGATGTCCGCGCCGCAATCAGCCGCCCCGGCCGCAAATTGAATCGCCGAATATGAAAACGCCTGTTCTGCCTCCGTTCGATTATCAACCCCGGCCTTACACCGGCAAGTCCGCCGCGGACGTGCTGCAACTGCGCCGGCAGTATCTCAGCCCCGGCATTTTTCTGTATTACAAGAAGCCCCTGATGCTGGTGGAAGGCCGGGGGCAGTATGTCTTCGACGAGACGGGGCGGCGCTACCTGGACGGCCTGGGCGGGATTGTCACCGTCAGCGTGGGGCACTGTCATCCGCACGTCGTGGAGGCGGCGCGGCGGCAGAATGAGACGCTGCAACATTCCACCACCATTTACCTGCACCCCAACATCGCCGAATACGCCGAGTTGCTCGCCTCCAAATTTCCGGGCGAGCTGAAGGTGTGCTATTTCGTCAACTCCGGCTCGGAGGCGAACGACCTGGCGCTGCTCATGGCGCGCGCTCACACCGGCAATTTCGACATCATCGCCCTGCGCAACGGCTATCACGGGGGGAACCTGTCGGGCATGGGCCTGACGGCGCACGGCACGTGGAAGTTCAACGTGCCGCACAGTTTTGGGGTGCATCACGCCGTCACGCCCGACCCGTATCGCGGCACTTGGGGGCGGACCGATCCCGACGCCGGCAGGAAGTACGCGGCCGACGTGAAGAGCCTGATCGAATACGCCACGTCGGGGCAGGCGGCGGGGTTCATTGCCGAGTCGATCCAGGGCGTGGGCGGGGTGGTGGTGTATCCGGACGGCTATTTGCAGCAGGTTTACCAGCATGTCCGCGCGGCGGGCGGCGTATGCATCGCGGATGAAGTCCAGACCGGCTTCGGGCGCACCGGCACGCATTATTGGGGCTTCGAAAGCCAGGGGGTAACGCCGGACATTGTGACGTTGGCCAAGGGCATCGGCAACGGCTGCCCCCTGGCGGCGGTGGTGACGACGGCCAAGATCGCGGAGAGCCTGACGAAGCGCATCCATTTCAACACGTTTGGCGGCAATCCGGTTGTTTGCGCGCAAGGCAAGGCCGTGCTGGAGGTGATCGAGCGGGAAAAGTTGCAGCTCAATTCGCTGAAACTCGGCATGAATCTCTTTGCCGGGCTGGAACGGCTCAAGGCCCGGCACAACCTCATCGGCGACGTGCGCGGCAGGGGCTTGATGCTGGGGGTTGAACTGGTGAAGGACCGAGCCGGCAAGGAACCGGCCAAGGCCGAATGCGCGCAAGTGGTGGAGAAATGCCGGGAGCTGGGGCTGTTGCTTGGCAAAGGCGGATTATGGGGCCAAACCCTCCGCATCGCCCCGCCCATGTGCCTCACCCAGGCCGACGCCGATTTCCTGCTGGACGTGCTGGATGCGGCGCTGGCGGGGGCGTAGGGCGAGTGCTGGGGGATCGACACCGGGAAGAGTTTTGAACCGCGAAATACGCCAAATAGGGAATGGAGGATTTGGGAGGATAGGATTGACAAGATTTATACCAGCTCCAGTTCGCAATTGCACCATGCCGCTTGCAATGAACCTCTGCGCGTTCCGTCTGATTTTTTCAGAAACAGAACCTTCCCATGTGAAGGGTTTGGCAGTCATGTCAAGTCTATTGTTATTACGCGGTGGCAGCAGCAGGCTCGATTATCTCCAGGCCAAACTTGCGCGCCGCCGCGCGCAGACGCCGGATCGAGTCGCGCCGGTACTTTTCCTCATACGCTTTGAGGCCTTGCTCGACGTAGCCGCTGCCGTGCCGTAGCGTGTTGTAGTAGAGCTCGGCGATCTTGCGCGCCGAAGCAATGTTGGCCACTTGCCCGCCGCAGGTCGCCCGGAGGCGGCGGTAAAAGCCACCCAGCGCCAGAGGTTTGCTGCGAGCCAGGCTGCGCGCGGCCACACAGAAGATGCGCCCGGCCCGCCCACGGAAGCGTTTGTGGCTGCCTCGGTGTTTGCCACTCTGCCGGCTGCCGGGGGCCAACCCAAGCCAAGAGGTGAAGTGCTTGTAGGTGGGCCAGCGACTCATATCCAGCCCGGTTTCCGAAACCAATGGCAGCACCATGTATTCGGTCACCGTCGGCAGGCGTGTCGGGTCGTTGCCCCCGCACAGCCGCACCCGGGTCTCATAGAGCCGGGTGATTTGCGGCGGGTTGTGGCGAACCCTTTTGCGCTCCCGCAGAGGCTGGAGCTTGTCTTCCGGCACCTCCGGCAGCACTGCGGCCATCTGCGCCAGAAGCAAGCCCATCTGCTGGTCGCAAGCCGCCCTCTGACCCTGGTAGAACTGCCATCCTTCATGCCCCTGACGCAAGGCGAACAGAGGCTCCTCTTTCCAGTCCCCGCGCAGCGATTCGATCAGACGGTCGCGCTTCTTGATCAAGACCTGGCTGTCGCACAAGTCGGCCAGTGTGGCCGGATCACGCTCTCCCCGGAGGATGGCCTGGATGATGTGCAACCCGCTGAAGCCAGTCAACGGCGAGAGCACGTCATGCACCTTCACATTCATCCGTTCCAACGCCTTCTGCATGTGCAGAATGTGCTGGCTGCCCATCTCGATGTGGTCCTCCTACGGAGCTTGGGGCCGCAGTTGACGGGCCGTTAAAAAAGCGGGAGGCGACGTCAGGAGGCTCTGATCATGGCTTCCTTTTCGAGGAACATTGAGCCTCGTCGCCTCCTGCTTTTTTTAACGGGCAGCCGCCGCTGTTTGTCTTGTTCGCGTATTTCGCGCCCTTTTTGCAACGGCTATTCCCGCACCGTATCAGGGCCGTAGGCCCGCAATGTGATAGCCCGGCCTGAAGGGCCGGGGCCATTGGCCCAAAGCGCAGCCACCCTGTAAGCGGCGGAACCAATCAGGCCAACCCACATTCAATCCCCTGCGCCGGCGAAGGGATCGATTCTCACATAAGAAAACGAAGGGAGGCTGCCATGCTCCAGTCCACACGAGGGGAAAGGTGGAAAAGTGCGACCTCAGACTCACCCCTGGGATGAGAAGGACAAAAAGTGCAAAAAGTGAGGACTGAACGGATCGCTTCGCCCGGAAGCGGACCGGAATCACGCGAACCAAATGAAGGGATCGGATGCAGCCTGTAAAGAAGACTTTGGCGGCCCGGCAAGACTCGATGAAGAACATTGAGGACGGCAGCGTTTTATCTGTTGACCAAACGCCCTAATGGGTGACCCCTGGAAACCCCTGGACGTCAACTCATCGCCAGGGCTTCTGGGCGTTCCTTCCTTCATGGAAAGTCGTACAAATGCCAGTAATCATAGTATCCTGACCTGTCGGTCAATGCATTCCTGATCAATCCCCGCGAGAAGCTGGTTTTGGTGGATACGAGAATTGGCGAGTTGTCCCGCCATAATGTCGGCGGCCAGCTTGCGGCCAATCTTCTCACCGCCGGCTACAACCCCGATCAGATCGACGCGGTGCTGATCACGCATTTTCACGGGGACTATATTGGCGGTCTGATGCTCCGCTTTACTTGCCGCGACACACACGAATCCCCTGATCGGGGCCCCTGTTAAACGCTTCGTAGCCCGCCCGGAAAGACACCTCGCAGCAAAAGTCGCCGCCCAACCACCCCCCCCCCTTCCAAATCCGCAGAGCGCCGCTGGATCTTCCCCGGGGGTCAGTTCCTTTACTCTCCAGGTCTCCGTACCAGTCCCAGCAAAACTCCCTGACATTACCTGACATATCGTAAAGCCCCAACTCGTTGGGTTCCTTGCCCCCGACAGGTTTTGTTTTGCAATGGTTTCCTTCGATCGTAGGCCAGCGCCAGAATCCTCCCAACCTCTTATCTCCAGAGTTTTTCCAGTACCATGCGACTTCATCCACATTAGTGCCACCGCTGTAAGAGTAACTCCTGCTCATCTGACCTCCACCCGCGGCATATTCCCACTCTGCTTCGGTCGGCAATCGATAACCATTGGCTCCCGCATTGATCGTTACCGTCCATTTTATATCATCGGCATCATTTGTGTTGTTGGGGTCTTTCTTATTCTTGTCTATACTGTAATACGGTTTTAAGCCCTCCTTTATGCTCCTTTTATTGCAGTATTCAACACACTCATACCAGGTTACCATTTCCACCGGCAAATTGTCGCCTTTGAATTGTGAGGGATTGCCTCCCATGACCTCCATCCACTCCTTTTGAGTGACCTCATATTTGCCAATACAAAAGCTCGATATGGTGACACCTTTTCCGTAGTAGTTGGTGCACTTTTTGTTTATAAAAGTCCCGCCTTTGACGAATACCAGGTTATCAGGCGCGGCCGGCGAACGCGCGCTGGCAAAAACCGTTATTGCCGTTAAAAGGAAAAATAATAGTCTTCTCATTGAAATACCTTCTTTCTCCAGATCAAAAATTCATATGCGCCGGAGATTACAACAATATGCCTGATCATGCAATATTGAAACGAGGTGGAAATCATGCTGTTGCAAAACATCAGGCTGGTTAAGCGGGCAGGCAATCCGGCATCTGGCCGCCGCAGGCGCTGTTGATCGGACTGTAAGACGCCGGCTGCCGCTGCATTTTATTGGAAGGGTTGTCGGTGAGGCAATGGATTGAACTGAAAGAAGCCGTTCTGCTGCATTTTATTGTAGCTGTCCTGGCCGAGGTAATTCTGGAGGGCCTGCTGTGTTTGTGCGGCAAATTGTTGCAGATTGTTGTTTACCGCATCCCAGTCCACGCTTTGGCCCTGGGCTTGGAACGCGCGCGCCTGGGCCTGATAATCCTGCACGCTTTTGTCGTAATACTTGAGGGCGCCATACAAGTAATCGACGCTCTCGTCGTCAAGCCCCCAGAGGTCTTCGTATTTCTTCATCTTGTTGTAGCTGGGGTCCTGCTGCTTTTGCAGAGTGTCGAAAACGTTGGTGCCGAGCACGTTCTGGTATTCCTGGTCGCGCTCCGCGTCCAGCGCCATGAGTTGATCCTCGTAATCGGGGGATGTCGGGTCATTTTGAAACTGCTGGTCGATCGCCGCCCGGCGGTTGTTCCACTGCTGTTGCGCTTTCAACAGGTCCTGGAACTGGGAATCACTTGCGTTCACTTTGGCCAGGTCCCGCTGCAAATTGGCGCCGCCATCGTCCAATCCCTGCGATTTCGAGTAGCGATCATCCCCCAAGAGGGCCTTCATTTGCTGGTTAAAATCGGAATAGGCCTTCGCGGATGCCTGGTTTAAATCAGCATCGTCCATCTTTCCGTTCTGCCTGGCCTCCGCCAGGTCCCAGGTGCGTTGCTGCAGTTTTTTCTTCAAATCATAAATCGCACTGGTTTCAGAGTCTGTGAGCTGGATCTTGCCGACGTTGGCTTCCCGCAGCAGTTTCGCCTGGTCCCACTGCTTGAAACCCTCCTCTCCCAGCGCGGCGCGCATCTGCGCCTCTTCGTCCCTCAGTTGTTCCTGTTGCAGCCTGGCCATGGTGTCGGCATCCCCTCTGCTCTTTTCCGCGGTTTCTTCAAAACGCTTTTGCCAGCCCTCATCGAGGTCCGCCAGGACGAATCGCCCGAGAACGCTGTTGGGAACCCCCGCCTCGCGCAACTGGTCAACCAGCCAGCGCCGCTGGTCCGACGCCGATGCCTGGCGCGGGTAAGGCGGCAACTTCGGCCGGTTGGCGAGGACCGGCGTTTCATTGGTCATTGTTCCCGGGCCGGCCTCGGAGGCGGATGGCGCGGAAGAGGGTTCCGATTTGCGCAGGACCAGCACCACGACCGTCACGGCCAGAACGACATTCAATAGGAGGGACGCTTGAAAGCGAAATTCGCGGCTCATAAACCAAATTGCTGCCTGCTCAATTAAGGTTACAGTGGACGATTAGGCGCCACAAGGCGTTTTTTGAAATAATGAGGCCGGCGGCTTTGAGACCGGCCGGCCTTTGCAGCATCAAATGATTTGCAGCGGACCCGTTACCAACACGTCGCGTTAACGTACCCGCTACCACCATTCCATTCCTCTGCCGCCAATATCTGGTAATTGAAACTCCCCAGATTCATTCCATGACTATTCCAGTAGTTAAAGTGGTTGCCGGTGGTGACGGAGTGGTTTGACCCGGTCCCTGACCCGCCCCACTGATCTATGTTCTGCCAAAAAGTGGCAGTGCCGATAATGGAAGGTTGGTTGACCTGCTGATGGTGATATACGCTGTATGAATGCCCATCACTGCTAACGGAGCCGATATACGATCCATTAGCCGCATAGCCGACTTCAACGATGTAATATTCAACGAGCGGGCTTGTCGTCCACCCATAGACACCGAACATATTAATGTTATTAAGGGCGCCGGCATTGTAGCCTATGGTTCGATAGCTGCCGGGGTTCCAGCCTTTACCGCCAACCATATCCCCGCAACCAGACCAGCTAATAGCGAAATTCCCGGCGTATGATCCCGCACCGGGAAAGGATATGCTTGCTGACCCGCTGCTGTAATATAATGACCAGAAGTAGCCGTGGTCCCAGCCCGTTCCTCCATTCGCGTTTGCCAGCTGCGTTACACCAAGCAAAAACGCGAATACAGATGCTAATAATAATTGTCCTTTTTTCATAATGATTGAGGTGATGTTAGGTTAATGTCTGTTACGTTAATGTTAACGATGCAAATTCATTTTTCGCATCGGTGCGCAATACAACAACCAAGACATCTCAGGGTGTCTCGCGTCGTAGCTGCTGAATACCCATTAAACTTAGCTCATTAATTGAGCCCCATCAACGCCATTTTGCGGAAATAAATCGCCAAAATGCGAACATCCATGCTTGAGCTCGCCTTTCGCCAGACAGTCAAGGGGTCAGTTCCAACAATTGACAATATCTTACAAGGGGTGCTTGCTGATCCTGCTCGGAAGGCCGTTAAAGGGGTTCGACCGTGCTTTTGCACAATTTGCAGGTCTAAAACTGTTGCTTGGTCTATTTCAAGGACTTGACCGGCGGAGGAACCAAGGCAGAAGGAAGAAGGCTGAATGCGGAAATGCTTGCCGCTTGAAGGCGGAACTCCAAATGTAAAAAAGGCAGAGGGCAGAAGGGAGAATGCAGAAGGTACCAAATTGCTCCGGGGGGCGCGAGATGAAAATGAAATGGACGCTGTGGACTTGGCGGACGGCGGCAGGGCGCAAATCAGTCTTTGACAGGGTTTTGGCAAAAAGGTGTCGATTTGAATCCCCTCGCCCCGCGCCAGCGGGGAGAGGGACAGGGAGAGGGGTTCCCAAGAAGTGCCTCCTCTCCCCGCCCTCTCCTCCACAAGTCTGTGGAAGAGAGGGAGAAACACAAGTTGCACAAAAACTGATTTACGCCCACGGTGGCAGATTTGTGGATCAAATTGACGCAAGAAATCTTTCTCGATAGAACTCAGCCATGAAAATCCGCTGCCGATTGAGCCTTCTGTTTTTGGTCTGCGTCTCCGCCGCTTGCGCCGCCGAAACCAACCACAACTTTGCGATATGGGAAAAGGCGATCTCCGCCTATGAACAGGTGGACGCGACCAACCCGCCTCCCAAAGGTGCGATTGAATTCATCGGTTCCTCGACCATTGTGCTCTGGCAGGCGCTGGCGCAGGATTTTCCCGGTCAGCCCGTCTTCAATCGCGGCTTTGGCGGCTCGCAGATCGTGGATGCCACACATTTCGCGCCACGGGTGATATTCCCTTACGCGCCCAGGATGATTTTCTTGCGCGCCGGTGGCAATGATCTGTGGGTGGGCAAGCCGCCGGAACAGGTCTTTGCCGATTTCAAGGAATTTGCGGAAACCGTCCACGCCCGCCTGCCGGAAACCAGAATTGTCTTCATTTCCTTGTGTCCCACCCCGTCACGCTGGAAGCAGCATGAAAAGGAAAAGACATTGAATGCGCTGGCAGGGGACTACATCCGTGGAAAACCGTTCCTGCAATACATCGAGACCTACGACCTGCCGCTCGACGCGGCCGGCCAGCCGCGCCCGGAATTATTCAGGCCCGACCAATTGCACTTCAACGCCGCTGGCTACAAGCTGCTGGCCGATCGCGTGCGTCCATTTCTGCCGAAATGAATCTTCCAGCCCGGTCCTGACAATTACGACCCGGCAACCTTCCGCCTTCAGCCTTCCGCCTTGGTTTGTTGAGGATCTGTTGAGGCTTTGTTGAGGATAATGTTGTACTTTAAATGCCTGGCCATCAACGATGTAGCGGATGTTGAGGATTCTAGAACTTCACATACAGATCACCATTATCCGGGCAAGGGCGGCACGGCAGGAGCCTCGTCATGCCTGCGTCACGAACTGTTTTTCATGTCACCCGGCTTCGGCCTGCAACAACCGGCGAAGCCGATGGCGGCGAACACCAGCCAAATGACATACGACGGGAACCATGCCCCCCACCATGCGTCCGAAAAATACTTCGCCGACGGTTTCTGCCATGCCAGCAAAGCGGCCAGGTTCAACGCTATCGTCACCGCCAGCCCAATCAACCCGATGGTTCTGAATGATCTCAGATTCGCTGATTGTGCCGCGCCGGCCGGCGCATCTTTCCTTTCGATGACCTGGAATCGCAGCCAGCGGCACCGGCGGCAAAATCCAATGGTGCATGCCGTCCCGGCGGCGGCAAGGCGGATGCCGTATTTGCCGAACGGCTCCGTGAATCCGCACTTGCGGCAGCGAATCTGCCAGCCCGGCGCTCTGGATTCCCAATGTTGCAGTTCTTCCGGGGTGGGTTCGCGGGGGGCATTCTCTGAGTTCATAACGGTGTGCTGATCCTTGAAACGGTGCCGCTGTCGGCACCCTGAATCAAACTAATAATGGATGCTAAAAAATGGCTAAGGTTTGCCAATTGAGGGTGAGCCAAGTTTTCGGAAAACGGGAAGATGAGTGGTAAATGCGTCAAGATTTGATTATCGGCATCGCGGGCGCGGGCGGGGACGGCGTGATTTCGGCGGGCGAGTCTTTGATTACGGCGGCGGCGTTGGAAGGCTACCACGGCATCATGACCAAGAGTTTCGGCTCGCAAATCCGCGGGGGCGAGGCGTCGTGCCGGGTCCGGCTTTCGACCGAGGCGGTGCTCAATTCGAACGGGCCGCTGGACGTGGCGGTGGCGCTCGATTGGGAGGATTTCCGGCGATTTGGCCACGAGCTGCCGGTCGAAGCCGCCACCATTGTGATTTACGAGAGCGCCACCGGGGTTGCCCCCGATCATCTGCCCTTGGAAGGGGTGACGCCGAAGGTGGTGTTCAGCGTGCCGATCACCGAGATGGCCGTGAAGAACGCCGGCACAGACAAGGCCAAGAACATCGTTGTGACGGGGTTGCTGGCGGGATGGTTCGGCATCGGGCGGGAGGGCATGTTGTCGGGTATCCGCAAGAAGTTTGCCCGGAAAGGGGCGGTGGTGGTGGAGGGGAACGCGCGGGCCTTTCAGGCGGGATTGGAGTTTGCCCAGGCGCATCCGCTGGGAGAGGAGAGCAGACTGGCGGCGCCGCGCAAGGGCCGGGGGGCGAACCTGCTGACGGACGGCAACGACATGTGCGCGGCGGCGGCGATCTTCGCCGGTTGCACTTTTTTCTCCGGCTACCCCATCACGCCTTCGAGCGAAATCATGCAGTTTATGGATCGGGAGATTTGGAAGTATGGGGGGACGGTGCTGCAGGCGGAGGATGAGATTGCCGGGATTGGCGCGGTGGTGGGGGCGTCGTTTGCGGGCAAAAAGGCGCTCACGGCCACCTCCGGCCCCGGCATGTCCTTGAAGACGGAGATGCTGGGCCTGGCCAGCATCGCCGAACTGCCGCTGGTCTGCGTCAACGTGCAGCGCGGCGGGCCGTCCACCGGCATCCCGACCAAGGCGGAGCAGGGCGATTTGTTGCAGGCGGCCTTTTCCGCGCATGGCGATTGCCTGCGGCCCGTGCTGGCGCCGACGAGCGTCGGCGACATGTTCGGAGTCACGGTGGAGGCGTTCAACCTGGCGGAGTATTACCAGACGCCGGTCATCATTTTGTCCGATCAGGAAATCGCGCAGCGCAAGGAGACGGTGGAGTCGATTGACGCCACGGCCTTCCCGCTGGTCGAGCGCCGGCGTCCGACCGAGGCGGAACTGGCGAAGTACGTGCGGTTCAAGCTAACCGAATCCGGCATCAGTCCGATCAGCCAGCCGGGGATGGTTGGGGGCAATTACCTGGCGTCGGGCATCGAGCACAATGAAGCGGGCCGGCCCACGGCCAGCGGCGAGATGCATGCGCAGATGAACGAGAAACGATTTCGCAAATTCAATCCGCTCAAGAACCGCCGCGATTTGTTCGTGGTGGAAGGCGATGCGGACGCGCCCATCGGGCTGGTGAGCTGGGGGAGCGTGGCCGGCGTGGCGAAGGAGGCGTTGCGGCTGGCCCGGAGGGAGGGGCTGCGCGTGAAATTGCTTGTGCCCAAGCTGCTTTATCCGGTGGCCGAGCCGGTGTACCAGGATTTCTTCGCCTCAGTCAGCCGGGGATTGTTCATCGAGCAATCCTACCAGGGGCAACTCTACCGCCTGGTCAGGATGTACGTCGATGTCCCGCCCCTGGTCAAACCGCTGGCCCGGAGCGGCTCCAATCCCATTCAACCTGCCGAAGTGCTCGAACGGCTGCGCGAAATGGTCGCGGCGCTGCAAGGCGAACATAACAACCGCCAACCCCACGAAAAGGCTGAAGGCTGAATAGAACCCATGATGACCACCACTGAATCCATTCCCGCCGGCAAGTACCGGGCCGGCGATTACAAGAGCGATCTCAAACCCATCTGGTGTCCGGGGTGCGGCGATTACGGGGTCGTGACCGCCCTCACGCGGGCGTTGGCGGCGATTAGCCGGCCGCCGCATGAAATCGCGTTCATCTCCGGCATCGGCTGTTCGAGCCGCATTCCGGGATACACCACGGCCTACGGGTTCAACACTCTGCATGGGCGTTCGCTGCCCATCGCGCAAGGCATCAAGCTGGCCAATCCGGAGTTGCTGGTGTTGGCGGCCAGCGGCGACGGCGACGGCTTCTCCATCGGCGGCGGGCACGTGGCGCACGTCATCCGGCGCAACATCGACCTCACCTACATCGTGATGGACAACCAGATTTACGGCCTGACCAAGGGGCAGTTGTCGCCCACCTCCCAGCGCGGGCGCAAGACAGTCACATCGACCTTTGGCAGCCTGGAGGAGCCGGTCAACCCGCTGCTCTACGTCATGGGTTACGGCGCCTCGTTCGTGGCCCAAGGCACGCCGGCCGACATGCCGGGGCTGGCCCGCATCATCGAGGAGGGCATCCGCTATCCGGGCTTCGCCTTCATCAACGTGCAGTCCCCGTGCGTGACCTACGGCAGCGAAGAGCAGCAACTCAAAGCGCAAAAGGCCTTGATGCACAACCTGGAATCAAACGGCCATGATCCGACGGACCGGGCCAAGGCCATCGAACTGGCCCGCGAATACGGAACCAGGCTTCACACGGGCGTCCTCTATCGCAATCCCAACCCGCCGCCGACTTATGGCGAGGGTGTGATCGAGCGGCAGCAAGCACTCAAGAAACAAGCCGTACCGAGGAATCAAATCCTGAAGCGATTCATGCCGAGCATTGCTGTTTAGCGGCTTTTTTTCCATAAGGCGAACCCGTCATGCACAGCGTGGCGCGGCGCATGGGAGGATGAATTATTGAGTCTCGCGCAATAGGATGACAGATTGTTCGTGACACAAGCAAGGTGGCGGTCTATAGTCCGGGCATGACAAAGACACGAGATCATGCCGAGATGGAAAAGCGCCGGAGAAAGGCTGCC
>Ga0326727_10008796_pt1 | contig 25353 bp, 18 predicted proteins | sample MB2enrmetagenome_FD_207643 | JGI IMG/M metagenome (GOLD analysis project Ga0326727, IMG submission 207643) | Lab enriched peat soil microbial communities from McLean, Ithaca, NY, United States - MB29MY | ecosystem: Environmental > Terrestrial > Soil > Wetlands > Peat | place: USA: New York... | reverse complement strand
GTTGGTGGACTTGAGGGTCACGTAGCTGCCACCGCCGGGCAAATCGCCGCAGGCTTGGCCGTCGAGGTACTTCCAGCCCGGCTGGGCAAATTGGGTCGTGTGGGCCGCCGCCCAGAGGTTCGGCTGCACTTCGTAATGCCCCGACCATGGCGTATTGGCCTTGATCAGACCGCAGTCGGGCCAGGGGAGGTTATCGTAGTAGGAGGTGATCAGGGCCCAGAGGACCGTCTTGGTCATCTTGCCGCGGATGTAGTTACGGTTGCAAATCTTGGCCACCGTCGCAGCCCCGGCCCAGCCGCTCTTGCCGCCAAAACCGTCCTCGGTAGACCAGAGCGGCTTGCCGCACCCCTGAGCGGCGGCAGTGCTGGCGTACTGCGGGTAGTGGACGCCGACCACCTGGATCGCGGCGGCCAATTCGGGATCAGCTTTCATCCGCTCAACGATCGTCCAGGCATTGACTTCATCGGCCGCCACGATCTTCACGGCTTTCAGGCCCTTGCGGTCCAGCGTCTTTCGCAGCAGCTTGATCCAAGCGGTATCATAGGGAGTCTCGTTCCAGATGCCCAGGTAATCCACGTCCAGGCCGTAGACGGACTTTGCGCCGCGGAGGAATTTGACGAGGTAGTCGGCGTTGTCCTGGCTATAGAACTCGCCGCCGCCGATCCAGCCCGGCACACCCCACTCCAGGCAGTCGAGCATGATCGACGGGTTGCGCCGCTTGGCTTCCTGCATCAGCCACCACTCGTAGCCCCGCCGGTAGTTCTCGTCGTCCCGAGTGTGCATGTGGCTCGGCTCGCAGCCCATGGTGGAGTTGACGTCGCCGCCCACTTCGACCTTCAGATGGTCGAGCGCGGCGCCGTATTTCGGCTTGAATAGCAGGTCCAGGATCTGGCTGCGGGCGGGCTCGGGATAGTCGATCAGCAGACGCGAGGCGGCGCCGGCGCTCAGCACCCCGATGCCCTCGAACGTGCGGCCCTCCCGGGCGCCGTCCAGGCGAATGGCGGGCGGCAGGCCCGCAGACGCGCGGCCGGGTTCGGCTGCATGGATCTGCAGGGCAGACCCCGCTATCGAAAGAACGCCGCAAAGGATCAGGGGAAATCTCAGCGATCTTGTCATGAGACTACTCCAACTGGCGCTGGGTATCTTCGATCAGTGCTCCGCCGGTCTGCATTCTCGTCCCGTCCACTGCATGACGACTTTGACGACTGATCGCCTGAAAGGTCGCACTACCCGGGGAACGCAAGGTTCTGATTATCGTTGCCGGATGCCCAGCTTGTCAACCTTCGCCGGCGTCAGGCATTGGCTGCCGGATATCTGATCTTGCTCACACGCACCGCCGGCGCTGGACGGACTGATCGCGGCGGGCAAGAGACTGTGGAAGACAACTACGGGAACAGGATGCGGCAGGACCGGCGCGCCGCTTCGAGATGCCGGCGGTGGAATACTCCGGATTGTGCCCCGCCCGAAAGGAACCTACCCGACGTACTGTGCCAGCCGTTGGATCACCTGACCGTCGGGACCGCGCAGGGTCACTTCCAAGGGCATCTGGCCGACCAGGCTGTGAGTGGCGCAGCCGAAACAGGGGTCGTAAGCCCGGAAGGCCATCTCCACCATGTTCAGCAGACCCTCGCTGACCTTGCCCTTGTGGATAAGCCCCTGGGCGGCCTTCTTGACCGACATGGAAATGGGGGCATTGTTGTTCGTGGTGCCGACGATCAGGTTGACCTTCGTCAGGATGCCCCGCTCGTCGCTGGTGTAGTGGTGTGTCAGCGTTCCGCGCGGCGCCTCGACACAGCCCACCCCCTCCGTCGGCGTCCGGCTGGGCAGCACCCGGTACTCCTTGCCGGTGATCTGCGGGTCGCAGGCCAGCTCCACCCAGCGCTCGGCCGTGTAGAGCAGCTCGACCAGCCGCGCCCAGTGCGTGGCCAGCGTGTGATGGATCGGCTTGCCGCCCAGGGTTTCGTACATCCGCTGGTAGGCGGCCTGGGCTTGCGGCGTCGCCATGCGATCGGCCACGTTGCAGCGGGAAAGCGGAGTGGCCTTGTAGACGCCCGAGTCTTCGCCGTCGACGAAACCCTTCCAGCCCACCTTCCTCAAGTAGGGGAACTTCAGGTAGGACCACGGCTCGACCCGCTCGGCAACGAACTCCCGGTAATCGGCACAAGGATACTTGGCGTGCTCTTTGCCGGTGGGGCTGGTGACCCGGATCAGGCCGTCGTAGAAATTGGTGGCGTTGTGGGCATCGACCATGCCCATGTTGTAAGTCTTGTGGACATAGACGTCGCCGGTGATAAGCGCGACGTAGTTCGTGTTGGCCAGCACCACGTCGTCGAAGAGCTTGAGCGAGAATTTGGCGAACTCGACGGCCTCGCGGCCGCGGGCCTCAATCTGCTTGCGCTGCTCTTCATCGATGCCCCGGCTCACCCCGCCGGGCAGGCCCCAGTTGGGGTGTACGGCCCGGCCGCCGATCATCTGGATGAGGGCGTGGCCGTCGCGGCGCATCTTCAGCACTTTGCCGGCGACGTCCATGCCCACCTTCTTGATCACGCCCAGGATGTTGCGCTCGGCGGGCGGGGCGTCGGGACCGCAGACGAAGTCCGGGCCGCCCAGGGCATAGAAGTGGGTCGTATGGTCGGTCGCGTAGAAAATGCTGTAGAACAGCTCGCGGAGCTTCTTCGCCGTCGGCGGCGGCTCGACGTGAAACAGGGCGTCCAGCGCCTTCGTGGCAGCCAGGTGGTGCGCCTCCGGGCAGACGCCGCAGATCCGCGCCGTCAGGTTGGGCATGTCCTCCGCCGGACGCCCCACGCAGAACTTCTCGAAACCCCGCAATTCCGGGATCTGCAAGTAGGCGTTGGCCACTTCCCCCGCCTCGTCGAGGAAGATGTCAATCTTGCCGTGGCCTTCCAGCCGCGTGACGGGGTCGATGGATATGCGCTTCATCGTGCGATGCTCCTCATGTTTCATCCACGGCCGACGCCGTCGGCCGACGCCCGCTTGTTCTTCCGCCGCAACAGGCTGCCGGCCAGGCTGAAGCGGTAGAAGGTGCCCACGGGATCGGGGATGCCGTCGGCGATGATCTGCTCGATCTCCGCGGGATCGGAGGAGTCGATCACGGAGGCGACCGCGCTTTGCAGCCGCGCGCCGTAGTCCTCGACGCCCTCGTTGGCCCCGTGGCAGCCGATGCAGGGCGAATTCACCTGGGGGCAAAGGGCGCCGCAGCCCGCCCGCGTGGCGATCCCGCAGCAGAGGAGGCCCTGCTCCAGCAGGCACGTCTCCTCGTCGGGGATGACCTGCCAGGTGCGATGGAACTTCCTGATCTTCTTCTCGCTCCGCTTCCGCTTGCACTCGTCGCAGACGGTCGTATTCAGGCCCAGCACCGCGCCGCGCGGCGGCAGCTTGCCCTCGACGATCGCCGCGATGGCCGCCCAGATGTTGCCGGCCTCCGGCGGGCAGCCCGGCAGGTAGTAGTCCACCGCGACCGTCTGGCCGAGCGTCTTCAGCGTGTCGTAGAACAGCGGCAGGTGAAGGGTGCCCTCGGGCACGGGCGTCGCCTGCTGGGGGCGGCAATCGGCGGGGTTCTCCGGGGCAGTGGCCGAGCCTTCCTTGTAAACCGTGTCGAAGATCGACTGCCGGTCGTTGAGGTTCGCCAGTCCGGGGATGCAGCCCTCCGAGGCACAGGAGCCGAAGGCCACCAGCACCTTCGACTTGCGGCGGAGCAGCTTCGCCATGTACTCCTGTTCGCTGGTGCGGACCCCGCCGTTGAACAGGCACACGTCGATCGCCCCGTCGGGCATCTTCTCGATGTCGCGGACCTTGCCGTCGGCGATGCAGGGGCACATGACCAGGTCGAAGGCCGCGGCCAGGTCGAGAATCTTTGCGTCGATCTGCAGGAGCGAGATCTCGCACCCGCCGCAGGAGGCGGCCCAGTAGATGGCGAGCTTTCCCTTGGTCTTGGCGGCGTGGCTCACGGCAGCACCTCCATGGCTTCCTGGTGTTCCCGGGCGATGCTCTCCACGGCCTCCTGGCAGCAGGGCTCTGCCTCCCAGTTGGCCGGCCAGCGGAGCGGACCCAGCTTGCGGATGTCCTCGACCAGCCGGTCGATCGCCTCGGCGAGTTGCTGGCCCTCGGCCGCCGAGGCCCACACCAGCCGCAAGCGGTCCGGCTCCAGGCCCAGGGCGGCCAGCGTGTGCTTGAGCACGTGGTAGCGCCGCATGGCCTTGTAGTTCTGGGAGAGATAGTGGCACTCGCCGGGGTGGCAACCGGCGATGAGCACGCCGTCGGCCCCGTTGGCCAGAGCGCTCAGGACGAAGCCGGGGTCCACTCTGCCGCTGCACATCAGGCGGATGATGCGGACGTTGGGGGCGTACTTGATGCGCGCCGTGCCAGCCAGGTCGGCTGCCCGGTAGGAGCACCAGTTGCAGCAGAACCCCACGATTTTCGGTTCGAAGGTCGGGTCGGACATGGGCAGGGGTCGGAAGGCTAGGGATTTGGGGATTTAGGGATTCAGGGCGGCCGCCGGGACGCCGGGCGCTTGGCCATTGCCGCTGGGCACTGCGTCCCACAGGATGCCGCGGATCTCGGCCATGATTTGGGCATTGTTGAAGTGGGCTCCGCTGATGGCCCCCGCCGGACAGGCCGCCACGCACGTGCCGCAACCCTTGCACATCGAACTGATCACGCGGCTGACGCCCGCGGGCTCGTCGAATTCGATGGCGTTGTATGGGCACATCGTATTGCAGATCTTGCAGCCGGAGCACTTGTCCTCCTGGATCGAGGCCACGATCGGCTCGATCATGACGTGGCCCTTGGCAATCATGCCGGAGATCCGCGCGGCGGCGGCGGCGCCCTGCACCACCGAGGCCGGGATGTCCTTCGGCCCCTGGCAGGCGCCGGCCACGAAGACGCCGTCGGTCATCGTGGCCACCGGGTCGAGCTTCGGGTGCCGTTCCGTGTACCAGCCCTGCATGCTGCACGAGATGCCGCACTTCAGTCCAAGCTCCTTGGCATCGGCCTGCGGCTCCAAGGCGCCCATCAGCACGACCATGTCGACGGCAATGCGCTGTTGCTGGCCCACCAGCGTATCTTCGACCTGGACGATGAGCTTGCCCTCCTCCCCCGGAGTGCGCGCGGCATCGGTCACCTCGGCCACCTTGCCGCGGACGAAGTGCATGCCTTCCTTCAAGAGCCGCTGGAAGAACTCCTCGTAGCCTTTATGATAGGTCCGCATGTCGATATAGAACGAATAGACTTCGGCCTTGGTCTTCTCCAGCACCAGATGGCCGAACTTCAAGGCCGCCATACAGCAGACCGCCGAGCAAGATTCGTTGTGTCGCACGTCGCGGCTGCCGACGCAATGGATGACGGCCACCGACTTGGGCTCGGTCTTGCCGTCGCGGAGCACGATCTTGCCGTTGGTCGGACCGGCTGCGTTGCACAGCCGCTCGAATTCCATGTTGGTGTAGACGTTCGGCAAGCGCCCGTAACCGTATTGCGGCAGCTTGTGGCAGTCGAAGAGTTTCCAGCCGGTGGCCAGGACGATGTTGCCCACCTGCAACTCGACGATCTCGTCTTCCTGGTCGAAGGCGATGGCGTTGGTGGGGCAGAGTTTCTCGCAGGCCCGGCACTTGCCGCGATCGAACCAGATGCAGGCGGCGGTGTCGATCACCGGGATGCGCGGCACGGCCTGCGGGAAGGGCGTATAGATGGCCTTGCGCTGGCCCAGGCCGGCCTCGAAGCCGTTGTCAACCACCCTCCGCGGACACTTTTCGATGCAAATTCCGCAGCCCGTGCAGATTGTCTCGTCCACGTAGCGGGCCTTCTTGCGGACTTTCACCTTGAAATTGCCCACCGAGCCGCTCACCTCCTCCAGCTCGGAGTAAGTCAAGAGCGTGACATTCGCATGCTGGCCGGCCTCGGACATCTTCGGCGTGAGGATGCAGGCCGAGCAGTCCAGGGTGGGGAAGGTCTTGTCGAACTGGGCCATGTGGCCGCCGATCGAGGGTTCGCGCTCGACGAGGTAGACGTGGTAGCCGGCGTCGGCCAGCTCGAGCGTAGCCTGCAGGCCGGCGATGCCGCCGCCGACGACGAGCGTGGCCGGATTGACCTGCACCTCCATCGGTTCCAACGGCACCTGCTGCTTGACGCGCTCCGCCGCGGCGTAGACCAGCGCCTTGGCCTTGGCGGTGCCGGCCGCTTTGTCGGCGCAGACCCACGAGCAGTGCTCGCGCAGGTTGACCATCTGGCAGAGGTAGGGGTTCAGCTCGGCATGCTCGCAGGCGCGGCGGAAGGTCTTCTCGTGCAGGTGCGGCGAGCAGGCCGCCACGACCACGCCCGTCAGCCCCTTCTTCCGGATGTCCTCCTCGATCATCTGCTGGCCCAGCGAGGAGCACATGAACTTGTAGTCGCGCGCGACTGCGACGCCGTCGATCGTCGCGCCGGCCCAGCGCGCGACCTCCTCCACGTCGATTGTGCCGGCGATGTTGCTGCCGCAATGACACACGTAGATGCCGATCTTCCGGGCCATGTCCGTCTCCTATCCTTTGTGCAAGAAGTCTTCAGGCGACCGCGGCGGCAGCCCGGCCCAACCAGGCTTTGATGACCGGCAATGCGGCCACGATCTCTTTGCCGAAGCCCAATTGTTCCGGCGCGATCCCGAAGGCAATCCCCAGCAACTGCGTGAAGAAGATGATGGGCAGCTTGAACTCGGCGCCGAAGTGGCCGTTGACGCGGCCCTGGTAGGCGTCGAGATTCAGTTGGCACATCGGGCACATGCAGAGGATCATGTCGGCGCGGGCGTCGACGGCGCTTTGCAGCAGCCGGCGGATCAGCTCGAAGGCCTGCGGTTCGCTGATCTGCGTCATGTGGCCGCCGCAGCAGTGGGCCTTGACCGGGTAATCGACGACCTCGGCGCCCAGCCAGGTGAACAGGTCGTCCATCTTCATCGGGTACTCGGGGTTGTCCACGTCGCTCATCGGCCGCACCCACTGGCAGCCGTAGTAGGGGGCGACCCGCAGGCCGGTCAGCGGGCGGACGACCTTGTCGCGGACCGCCGCCTCGCCGATGTCGCCGTGGATCACGTCCAACAGGTGCCGCACGAGGACGCGGCCGGGGCGGTAGCTGAGCCCGCCCGCCGCCAGGCAAGTGTTGACCCGGCCGTTCATCTCCGCGCTATCGCTCATCAGCTTGTCGGTCTTCTTCAAGTTGAGGAAGCAGGCGGCGCAGGGGGCGATCAACTGCTCGACCTTGTCGTCGACCAGCGCCAGGTTGCGCGCGATCACCGCGCAGGCGGTCAATTCGTCCTGCGAGAAATACTCCGTGGCCCCGCAGCAGTTCCAGTCGTCGATTTCCTGCAGCTCGATCGACAATAGTTGGGCCACCGCGCGGACCGAGATATCGTAGGCCGCGCTGTTCACTTCCAGCGAGCATCCGGGATAGTAGGCGTATTTCACGAGGCTCCTCCGACTTGGCGGGCTTTCTTGATGATGGCCTGCAACTGCTCGATGCCCTTGATCTTCTTGGGAACCAGCGACATGCGGCCGCGGGTGAACATCGACAACCCCAGCGGACCCATGCGCAGCAGGGCCAGCGGCTTGTTGAACAGGTAGAAGCGGCTGGCCAGGCCGAGCTCGAAGCTGCGGCCGTAGCGGTCCAGCAGGCCGGTGAAGGTCTTGGCCAAGGCGGGCGCGTCGCTGTCCTTGGCCAGGCCCTCGCGGATCGCCAACCGCTTCAGGCAGTACATGATGTCGGTGATGGGGATGCTCTGCGGGCAGCGCGTGGTGCAGAGGTAGCAGGAAACGCAGCACCACATCGTATTGGACGAGAGCACCTCGGTCCGCTTGTTGGAGTTGATCATCGCGAACAAGGTGCGCGGAGTGTACTGCATATCGGGCCCGTTGGGGCACGATCCGCCGCAACTGCCGCACTGCAGGCAGTGGATGATCCGCTCGCCGCCAGGCGTCTCCCGGATCACCTCCCGCAGGAACGACGAACTGTGTGCACGCTCGGCTGTATCGATCATTGACGTTCTTTCCAGGGCAGGGCGAATTCTCGATCGTCAGTAGGATGCCATCTCGCGCACGATGTGGCCGGCCAGCGCAGCGGTTGTCCGCCCGTCCAGCCCGGCGAGGCCGCCGACCGAGTCGGGCTGCACGGCCAGGGTCGTGACGCGGACCACGCTCTCGCCCGGGGCCATGCCGAATTCGGCCTTCGTGTCGCGCGACAGGCTGCCGGGCAGCAGGCCGCTGTCCTGGGCCAACAGCACCATCACGCGGTCGCACGCGCCGGCCGCCTTGAGCACGGCGCTGGCGGTAATGTTCGCCTCGCCGGGCATCATCACCAGCGGAAAAGCCCCGGCCAGCAGCTCTTGCCCGATCCGGCAACCCAATCCCTCGCTGCGCCGCAGCAACCCCGGCGCGGCCAGCAAGCACACCTTGTGGCCGTTGCGATTGGTAATGGCGATGCTGCCGATGGGGTCGCTGCCGCCGCGGGCCGGATGCGCCTTGGCCGGGTGCGGCTCGGGCGGCCGGAACGCCGCGTCGAGAATGTCGGCGATCTCGTTGTCGGCAAAGGGCTCGACGGCGTAGTAGAAAATGCGGTGCCCGCGATAGTCGCTTTCCGACTGGTCGCGCGCCGAAGCGATCACTACGATCTTGGTTGCCGGCGATTGGGCGTTGACGCGGGCGACCAGCTCGGGCCCGCCCGCGCCGCACGAGGCGGCGTCGATCAGCAACACGCCGCAGTCGGCGTCCCGCATCGCTGCCGTGACGTCGTCGGGGCCCCCCGCCAGGCAGACGCGGCAACCCAGCGAGCTGAGCCGCTGCCGCTGGGCGTCGGCCGAGCACGGGTCGGCATTAACCAGCAGGACGTGGCGCGACTTGCAGGACTTGACTTCTTCTTCGAACCGCGTGGTGCAGAGGCAGGCGATCCAGCCCTGCCCGCACGGATCGGCCGCCACCAGCGCGGGCTCGTCGGCCAAGGCGTCGTTGACGCCCGCAACCACGCCCGAGACGGGTGAACGGATGACAACCATTGGCTTGCCGGCGACAGTCAGGGCAGCCAGCGGCAGACCCTGATAGACGACTTGACCGATCCGCGGCAGGCGCGCGGCCTTCAGGGTTTCGCCCCGCAGACCCGGCAATACCGCCCCGACACACGCCGAATCGTCGAGTTCCAGTCGGAACCACGATTCGTCGAGGAAGAGGACCTCTTCCGATCGCGGACCCTGTGGATCGAGTTGGCCGTCCGCCGGCGTCGGCGCCTCCGCCTGCTTGCTGCGCCGCTCGCCCACGATCCGCTGGACCGAGCGCGTGATCTCCTCGGGCGTGAACGGCTTGGTGACGTAGTCCGATGCCCCCAGTCGGATGGCGGCAGATGCATTTGGAATGCTCGGATAGCCGGTCATGATCAGCACGGGCTGGTCCGGCTTCGTTTCCCGCAGGCGTTCGAGGAACTGGATGCCGTCGATCTTCGGCATCTTGATATCCAGCAGGATGGCCGCATAGTCGTCGCGCAGGGCGCAGTTGAGGCCCTCGCAGGCGTCGGTATTGACCTCGACCTGGAACCCTTGACGCGAGAAGATCCGCCGACAGGCTTGGCAGATCACTTCCTCGTCGTCCACAACCAAAAGTCTTGGATTGTCGGACATTGACGTGCTCTCTCGTTCAGGTGGTCTGGGGCGTCACAGCTACCGGCCGCTTGCAGCGACTCACTAGCCCGAAGGCTTATGCGAAGCGTGTGCCAAAGGCGGATATTGGCAGCCGGTCTGCTGCGATCTGGCAGCGGAACGATCGCTAAAGCGTTAAGAAGCCAGTTGTTACACAGTTGAAGATAGATGGCCAGCGGCGCCGCTGGGGCACCCCGCCACCGGATTTATGGGGGGATGAAGCCAAAGGATAGTATCATCGCGTCATACACTGTATGAACGGATCATACATGCGGCTCGATCGAACCCCAAGACGCTCCCGACCGGGCGGAGGAACGCTAATCGTCGCTGATTCTCGCTAATCGCTTTCATTAGTGCCGATTAGCGTGGATTAGTGTTCCGTTTCGTCCCTTTCTTACCGTGTAGCAACTGGCCTTGCCCCGCGGTCCCACGCCGTTGCCCAGTCGCGGTTGGGCAAGTATAGTTGAGCAGCATGGAAGAGCCGATGAGCACCGCTAAGATTCCCCAGACCGATTCCATCGAGGAACTGGCCCGTTTCTGGGAAAGTCACGACGTGACCGATTTCGAAGGGCAATTGGAAGAGGTTGTTGGGCCCGTCTTCGAGCGCGAAACGGTCGTCAAGGTCCGTCTGCCCTGCAAGGAAGCGGAAGCTCTCAAGGAACTCGCCCAATCCAAGGGCCTCCACGACGCCGACTTGATCCGGCAATGGGTTCTGGAGCGGGTCCATACGCTGTAGCGCGCGGCTATCATGGCCCGCGGTGACGGGCGTTTACGCCCGTTCTTTCGCCGCAGGCGGTAGTCGGCCTAGCGCTCACGCCAGGTGCGACAACCTGGTGGCATGATGCCCTCATCAGCCGAGTCCCTCCGCGCTGAGGCCGTGCTTGCGCATGAGGGCATGGAAGTTCGTCCGCTGGATGCCCACTTCTTCGGCCGCCTTGCTGATGTTGCCGGCCGAACGCTTCAAGGCGGCAATGACGAAGCGGCGCTCCAAATCGTCCACGGCGGCCTTGCCCACCTGGTGCTTCAGTCGCTTGAATTCCTCCCAGGTCGGCGGCAGTTGCGTGATGCTGGTCCGCACCTGGGCCTGACGGATCTCCGCGGGCAAGTGGCGGAAGTCGATGCGGTCGCCGTCGCAGAGAATGGCCAGGCGCTCCACGATGTTTCGCAGCTCGCGAACATTGCCCGGCCAGTGATAGCTCTCCATCTGGCACATGGCCTCGGGCGTGAAGCCCTTGATGTGGGCCTCCGTCTTTTTGCAGAAGCGTTCCAGAAACCACATTGCCAGCAAGGGGATGTCGCCTTGCCGCTCGCGGAGCGAGGGCAGAAAGATCGGCAGGACGTTGAGCCGATAATAGAGGTCCTCGCGAAACTGACCTTCCCTGACCAACTCCGCCAGGTCGCGATTGGTGGCGGCCACCAGGCGGATATTCACCTCGTGCTCGGCCGTGTCGCCCACTTTTCGGAGCCGCTTGGTTTCCAGCACGCGGAGCAGCTTGCCCTGCGTCTCCAGGCTGAGGTTGCCCACTTCATCGAGAAAGAGCGTGCCTTCGTGGGCGACCTCGAAGAGGCCCTGTTTCGCGGCGATCGCCCCGGAGAACGATCCCTTGACGTGGCCGAACAGCTCGCTTTCCAACAGCGTGGGGGCCAGGGCCGTGCAATCGCAGGCCAGCAGGGGGCGGTCTTTGCGGGGACTGAGGCGGTGCAGGGCGCGGACCACCATCTCCTTGCCGGTGCCGCTCTCGCCGGTGATCAGGACGGTCCCCTGGCTCGGCGCCACGCGTTTGATCAGGGCGAAGACGTGCTCCATCGCCCGGCTTTCGCCGATGATCCCCTCGAAGCCCTGGTGGACCTCCAATTCGCGCCGCAAGAGCAGGTTTTCGCGCACCAGCGCGGACCGCTCCCAGACCTTGTCCAGCACCATCTTGAGCTGATCGGGCGAGAAGGGCTTGCAGAGGTAGTCGGCGGCGCCCTGCTTCATGGCTTCGACCGCCGAATCCACGGCGGCGTGGCCGGTGATGATGACCACTTCGGAGGAGACCCCGGCGGCCTTGATTGCCCGGAGAATCTCCAGTCCATGGATGCCCGGCATCTTCAGGTCCAAGAGCACCAGGTCGAAGTCGCCGGAGAGGGCTGCTTGCAGGCCGGCCTGGGGATCCTCGCAGCAATGCACCTCGTGCCCGTCCGCGCCGAGAATCCGCTTACAGGTCAGGCCGATCACGCGGTCGTCGTCGATCAACAAGATGCGCTGCCCCACGGATCACCCTTTCTTGGCTTGCTCATCCGCACACGGCAGGATGACGGTAAACGTGCTGCCCTTGCCCTCCTTGCTCTCGACCTCCAGCGCGCCGCCGTGCTCCTGGAGGATGCCGTAGCTGACGCTCAGCCCCAAGCCGGTGCCTTTGCCCACCGGCTTCGTGCTGAAGAACGGCTCGAAGATCTGGTCGAGGTGTTCCTCCTTGATGCCGCAGCCGGTGTCGGTGAACTTGACGAGTACCTTGCCGTCCGAGGCCAGGGAGCTGATCAGCAGCGTGCCGCCGTTGGGCATGGCCTCGCAGGCGTTCATCGCCAGGTTGAGCATCACCTGCTCGATCTGATGGGCATCACCCTCCACGGCGGGCAGCGCGTCCGCCAGGTCTTCGGCGATGACGATCCCCTGCACGGCCTTCTGATTGCCCAGCAGCCGCGTGACCTGCCGGACCACCTCGTTGATGTCCAAGGGGGTCTTGACGACCGGCCGCTCGCGCGCGAAATCGAGCAGGCCGCGGACGATCTGGGCGGCGCGGGTCGTCTCGTGGATGATCAGGTCGAGGTCTTGGCGGTCCTGCTCGTCCATGTTCTCCTTATCGCGCAACATGCAGGCGAAGCTCAAGACGCCGGTCAGGGGGTTGTTGATTTCATGGGCCACGCCGGCCGCCAGCCGCCCGATCGAGGCCAGTTTCTCGCTGCGTCCGAGCTGCTGGCTGGTGGCCCGTTTGAGCTGCTCCTCGCGCTCGGCCAGGGCGTCGGCCATGCCGTCGACGGCCCGGCAGAGCACGCCCATTTCCCCCGCCGGCTGGATGTCCACGCGCGCCGCCAGATTGCCGGCCATTACTTTCCGCGACATGGCGACGACGGCGCCGATGGGGCGGAGCACCGCGTTGATGACCAGGAAGATCAGCGCCAGGCTGGCGGCGGTGGCCGTCACGACGATGCCCAGCAAAACGCCGGTGATCACGTGTTGCTGGTGCACCAGCGGCGCCTGCAGCAGGCCCAGCGACAAGACGCCGATGACCTGCCCCGCAGGATCGCGGATCGGATCGTAAGCGGTGAGGTACCAATCGTTGATCACGAAGGCGCGGGCCGTCCAGGTGCGGCCGTGTCCCAGCACCTCGTCGCCCACGGCGGCGCTCAGCCGCGTTCCCACCGCGCGGGAACCGTCCTCCAGCGCGAAGGTCGTCGCCACGCGCAGATCGCCCTGGGAGATCGCGACGGTGCCGATATCCTGGCCCTCGTAGGCCGTCCGCAGAAACACCTGCCGCCGGATGCGGTCCACGATTTCATGGCGCCGGGTCAAGAGGTCGCCGGCGTAGAGCACGGCCGCCAATTGCCCGCGCGCATCGAAGACGGGGACGGCCGCCGCCACGACCATGCCGTCGCTCCGCAGCGTATCGGCCGTGGGGCGCGCCGCGGCGGTGTCCACCAACTTGACGCGGGCGCGTTCCGCCAGGTCTCGCCCCTCGACGGCCAGCTCCGCGGCCGAAAGGATGATCGTGCCGGTGACGGGTTCCTTTCGCTCCAGCGCGCGCGCGACGATCGGGTTGCGGGAAAGATCGTCGCCGCGGCGCTCCGAGTTCCGCGCGCGGCACACGACCTTGCCGCGCGGATCGATCGCGGACAGAAAATCCATGCCTTGGGTGCGATGCGCGCGATCCAAGAGCGGCTGGATCTCGGCCCGATCGTTGCGCTGGACGGCGGAGGCCAGCGTCCGCTCCAAGGCCATGGCGCGCAGGAAGGCGTCGATCACGCCGATGTGGCTGCGATAGGCCGCGCGCGCGGAGTTCAGGTCCAGCGCAACCTGGGTCTGCACCTCCTTCATCCAGACGTGCTCCACGTATTGCAAGGCCACCAGCAACAGCAGGGAATTGGCCAGCACGGTCACGGCGACGGCCGTCATCGTCAGTTTGAAACGGATGGTCATGGCGTTTTCTTGGCTGTCTTCGTGCCTGCCGCGGGGCCCCTCGATCCATTATCTCGAATGGGTGGCACGTCGGCAACCAGCCGAAGAATCGCACGGCGTCCCTGCGTCCTGCCAACTCCGCGTGGCCCGCCGGCGGCTATAATACGCGGGGCTGGGGCTACAACGGCGCGCGCAACCCGCATGACCGTCTGGGGATGCGGACCGGCGCGCCCGCCAGGCGCCTGAAATCGTCCGCCTGCGTTACGGACACGCGGCATCGCCGCGGCGAGTTGAATCGGCTCGCGCAGATCGTTATGCCCAACGGCGAGGGCACGGTGGGCCACACCTGCGATGCGGCCGCAAGGCTGGCGTCGATCATTCACCCTATCGCCGCCGAGGCGAGCAGACCGCTTGAGCGTGGAAAGGCCCGCAAGAAAATCACGTCACACTTCCCACCCGCGGATCATAATAAGGTGTGGCATGTGTTCCCACCCCGATAAACTCACCCCTCCGCAGACTGGATACCAGCCATTCCTGCCGACATTACCCTTGAGGCGTGCCGTCGCCGCGAGCCGGAGGCCCTGGCCGAATTGGTCAGGCGGCACCAGCGACAACTGCGGGCCTATGTGGCGGCAATTTGCGCGGATTTGGGGGCGGTCGACGATCTTGCGCAAGAGGTCTTCCTGCGGGCCTTCCAGGCAATCGATCGGCTTGCCGATGTAGAGGTGTTCGGCGCGTTTCTGCGAGGTATCGCCCGGAACACGATCAAAGAGCATTACCGGCGCGATTTCTGCCGCGCACAGCGTTACGTGGAGTTCGTCGACGCGGCCGCGGAAATTGGAAATCCGCTCGGCGAAGCCCTCGCCCGGCTCGACGACCGCCGTTTGTTGGACAAGCTGCGGGACTGCTTGCGCCGATTGCCGCAACGATCGCGACGGATCCTCGATCTGCGGTATCAGCAAGAAAAGCGGTCCGCGGAAATCGGCGACGAGCTGGACATGAACGGCCCCGCGGTCCGGGCTGCTTTGCGCCGCATCCGCCAGTCTCTGCTGAAGTGCATTCAATCGGCGCATCCCCTGCCCGGCCTGGAGGGTGACGCATGATTGCAGGGGGACGGCGTCATGACTTCTGAGCGGTTTCAGGAGCTGCTGGAGCGACTGCTGGACGACGACCTGGCGCTGCCGGAGCGGATGGAATTGCTGGAGGCGGCTTCCGTGGACCGCGAACTGGCCGGCAAGCTATGTGCCCTGCTATGGCTGGAACCTTGGCTGACCGATTGCTTGAACAGGGACGGCGAGGCCTTCGTCCGTCGCGTGCAGCACGAAATGGCTCACGGTAACGACGGTGAGGATTTTGTCCGTCGCGTGATGGACGCCTACCAGCGTCGCAAGGCGACAGTGGCAAGCCCTCGCGGCGACGGTGCCAAGGGCCGGTCCCGGCGGCGCAAGTTCCGGCTGGCAACGGGCTGCGCCGTTTCGTTGGCGGCGATCGGCCTGATGATTGCCTTCCTGGCCCGGCCCGAACAAGACCGGCGGGGAGGAAACTCGCCAAGTCAGCCGGCGAGTGCAGGACCGGACACGGTGGCAGCGGCGCGCCTGGAGAGTTTACAGGGCGACGTAACGATTGTGGATCTTTCGGGAAATCGTCGTGAGGCCCTGGCCAATCAGGCGTTACTTCTCGGTCAACGCATTCAAACCGGCGACGAAGGGAGCTTCGCCACGCTGCGATACGCCGACGGCACGCGCTTGGAATTGAACGCCGCGACGCGGCTGGCGATGGCGCCCGCGATCGGTGAGCACGGCGGGAAACACCTCGACCTCCTCGCAGGTTTGTTGGATGCGGACGTGGCTCCGCAGGCCGATGCCTGTCCCATGATCATCAGCACGCCGCAAGCAGAAATCCGCGTGGTGGGCACGAAGTTCGTTTCCAGCGTCACCGAGCAAGTTACGCGCATCGAAATGCAACGTGGGCAAGTCCAGTTGCAAAGCCATCGTGGCGGCCGGTCGATCGACGTCTCCGCCGGGCAAATGGCGGTTGTCGACCGGCAAGTCGAAGCCATCGAAACCAAACCGCTTCCGCCGATGCTCGTCAAGCCGAAGGTCGTTCTGCCCGATCCGGAAGGTCCCGTGCTTGCAATCGACTATTCGCCCGACGGCAAGATGCTGGCTGTGGGGGGCTGGCGCGGCACCTTGACCCTTTGGGACCTCGCCACCGGCAAAGCCCGGCACACCATCGCCGCGCATGCGCAAGGCGGCATTGTCTCGCTGGCCTTCTCGCCCGACGGGCAAACGGTGGCCACCCTATGTCAAGGCGACAAATCGGCGAGGCTTTGGGACGTGACCACGGGCAACTGCCGACAAACCTTGAGCAGGCCGGCCGCCGAAAGGAAACATCGTCCCGACCCCCGCAGGCTGGCCTTTGCCAACGACGGCTCGCTGTTGATCGTGGGCGCCACGCAGGTGATCTATCTCTGGGATCTGCAGCAAGGCCGCGAAGTGGCCAAGATTCCCCAGGCCGGCGAGGATCTGTGTGCGCTGGCCTATTCCTCCGTGGCAAAGGTCCTGGTCACGGGGCATCTCGATGGAACGGTGCGACTGTGGGACATCGAGCAGCGCAAACTACTCGACACAATTCCCGCGCATGCCAAGCGGGTCGCCTGCGTTGCCTTTTCCAGCGACGGCACGACGCTGGCCAGCGGCAGCGACGACCGCACGGTCAAGCTGTGGGACCTGAAGACGCGCACCGTCCGCCGCACGATCCAGGCGAATCTGCGGCCGGTCCGCAGCGTCGGCTTTTCGGGCGACGGGACCTACCTGGCCATTGGCTGCTCAGAGCGTATGGTCCGGCTCTGGGAAGCGCGGACGGGCCGCGAAGCGCAGCTTTTCGCCGGAACCAACTATGCCTATCCCGACCTCAAGTTCTCGCCCGACGGCAAGATGCTGGCAACAGCCGGGTGGAACAAGAAAGTCGAACTGTGGAGTCTGCCCGGCAAGTAACGCCGGATCATGCCAGTGGAAACCCGTCTCCTATTTCCCGCCGACCCTTTTTCGGATGCCATGAAATCGCCCTTCCGTCGCTTGGCATGCGCTAGTCTGAAGTTCAGCTTGTGCTGGTTGCTGCTGGGGAGCGGCCTGGCTCGGGCCGGCGAGGTCGCACCGCGCCGCCTGTGCGTGACTTCGGCCGCGATAACCGATGAAATCGCCGACGACACCCCGCTGGACACGCGCCGGGAGGTTGCGATCCATATCGTCGCGCCGCGCAATGGCGTGGGCTCCGGCGTCGTCGTGGCGCGCAGCACAAGCCCCGTTGCAGGCCTGGCCGCCACGATTGGCGACCTTCATCGGCAGGGCACAGCGGCGGTCTTTTCAGCCGCGCAGCTTCAAGTGCGCTACGCCGCCAGGGAAGGGGCGAAGAACCGCTTCCGGCCCGATAAGGGCATGCGCGGTGCGGGCGGACGCACGTTCTACGACGGCCTGGTACTCGCGGCTCCCAGCGACGCGCTGACCGTGCCGATCTGGGTGACCGCCCGCGTGCCGGCCGGCGCGGTACCCGGCGACTACGAAGGCAAGCTGAGCGTGACGCGCGGCACGGATGCCCCCGTCACGGTGCCGGTGACGCTCACGGTCTGTGCCTGGAAATCGCCAGACCCCAAGGATTTCATCAGCCATGCCGGCTTGATCGAATCACCCGAGTCGGTGGCGCTGAAGTACGGGGTTCCCTACTGGTCCGACAAGCACTTTGCCCTGATCGGCAGCGTGCTTGCGCACTTGGCGCAAATCGGCAACAAGGTGCTCACGGTATCGGCGATCGAGAACACCCAACTGGGCAACTACCAGTCGATGATCCGCTTCGTGCAGGACGGCGAGCGACTGACGGTCGATTTCAACGTGTTGGATAGATACCTGGCAGTGTATGCCGAGCACTGTCCGCCGCCGCAAGTGTTCTATGTCTACGTGTGGGACAATCACTTCGACCTGGATCGCAACGGCAAGTGGCGGCCGGCGAGCGTAACGGTTGTTGACAAGGCCACGGGCAAGATTTCATCGCGATCTTTCGCCTTCAATACTGCGGAGGCGGAGAAGTATTTTCAGGAGGTGATGGACGGCGTCCGCCAGCGTGCGCGGAGGCTCGGCTGGAAGGACGAGTCGATCATGCTGGGCACGGCCTCCGACAGTTGGCCCAGCCGCGCGACGACGGAGATGTTCCGGCGCGTGGCGCCTTATGCCCGCTGGGTCGTCAACTCGCACACCTTTGTCAGGCAGATCAACGGCGTCGAGGTGGGTTATCTCGCGTGCGTGCGCGCGGGCGCGACGAAGGAGGGCATGGGCTGGCGGGACCCGCGGATCGAGACCCGCTTCCAGCGCGACAAGCACGACCGCGAGTGCTCGCCCGAGCGCTGGCGGAGCTTGGTCGAGCAGGCCCTGGTTTGCGGTTATTGCGGGCAGGGCCGGATCGGCGCCGACTTCTGGCATGTGGTCCTTCCAGGCGGCCGCGCCGAAGAGGAGATGGACAATCGCGCCGGGTGCAGCGGTTGGACGGGGAACCTCATGCTCAATTGCAGTTCTTGCGCGATGCTCGCTGCGGGGCCCGACGGGGCGGTGTCCACGGCCCGCTTCGAAGCCCTGCGGGAATGCCTGCAGGACTGCGAGGCCCGCATCGCCATCGAGAAGGTGCTGGTGGATGCCGATCTGCGGAAGCGTCTGGGCGCCGACCTCGTCAAGCGGTGTACCGCCGAGTTGGCGAAACGTGCCCGGATCGTTGACCGGCCCGACGGACCCGAACCGGGCCGGCCGTGGGGACAGTTGAGCCGCGATCTGTTCGAACTCGCGACCGAAGTCGAAGAGCAGGCGGGTGGCAGCCGATAGGTTGATTCTCTCCAGGACGATAGGGTTCGAAGCATGAAGATCTCCGTGTCGCACCGCTGTCTTGTTTCCGCCGGATTGGCTGCGGGCTTGGTTTGCGTCGTGACGCGCTGCTTCGCCGCCGAATCCGCAGAGGAGCCTTGGCCGGCCCCCGTGCCCGGCTTCGTGCCGGTGCAGCCGGGCGAGCACCCGCGCCTGCTCTTCCGCAAGGCCGACATTCCGGCCTTGCGGCAGAAAGCCGAAATCCCGAACGGGAAGGCCATCATCACGCACTTGAAAGTCCTGCTGGGTGGCGGAGACGCGATGCCGACCGTGTTCAGCAAGGAGCCTGCGGTGAATACGGGCGGCAAGAACATCAGTTATCCGCCCGGCGCATTCACCATCTCGCACGGCGCCGGCTTCGGCATGTTGTACCAGCTCACCGGCGACAGGAAGTATGCCGAGCTCTCCCGGCAATGCGTCGAGAAACTCTTCCAGGGTCAGGTCGACACCGACACGCGCTACAACCTGCTGACCCCGGGCACGGGCTTCCGCCTGGGGGCCGTCTATCAAGGAATCGCGCTGGCCTATGATCTGTGCTACGATGGCTGGCCGGCCGACTACCGCAAGAGCCTGGTCGAGCGGCTGCAGACCATCAAACCAAAGAAAGTGGACAAAGACCAATACTTCTCGCTAGAGGATCTCGCCAAGGCGGGTGGGTATCCGCCGGGCAGCAACCATTTTGGCGCCTATATTCTGGGTCCGGGCATGGTCGCCCTGGCGTTCAAGGGAGATCCGGGCGCGGACGACAAGCGGCTGGATGCGATCCTGGCGACCAGCGAAGAAAGCCTGAAAAGACAGCTCGGAGGCGGATTCGGCGACCATGGCTGGTTTGCCGAGGGCACGGCCTGCGGCCGCATCTCGTCCAACGGCATCCTGCCGCTCATCGAGAGCCTCAAGGTGGCCGGCGGCAAGGATTACATCAGCCCCCGCCCCGCCGGCCGCTACACCGTCCTGCGCCTGATGCACGAGATCGTCCGCCTGGAGAACCAACCGGAGGTGCCGGCCCGCGGCGACTACGGCAACGACCGGATCTGGCAGTGGAGGCACTCCATCTCCTTCGAGGGCGACTTCGCGATGGGCATGGGCGCGGTCCTGCCGGACGAAGCGCGGGCCATGGCGTGGATCTACGATCATTTCGGCGAGCCCGGCGAAAAGAAGAACTGGGATAGCGACTATCCCCACCAGGCGATCTACGCGTTCGTAAACTGGCCTGGAACCACGCTGGAACCCGATAAGCTGCTCCCCAAAGTGATCGTGGATGATATTCACGGTTATTACGTTTGCCGCAATCGCTGGCAAGACGAAGACGATACCGTGGTGACCACCCTCTTGAAACGAGGTCCCCGCGGGTACAAGTCCGGCCAGGTCCGCGGGGGAAACATCGTCTGGTCTTTTGGGAGGAAAATGGATTTCGGCAGTCTCAGTGGCAAGACGACGCATTTTCGGGCCGGCGCGGACGGTTCCATGGAGCTTTCCGACGAAAAAGGCGGCTCTCTCGTGGTCGACTTCAGTGCGACCAGCGGGGCGCCCGTCTTGCTGGCGACGACCGGCAAGATCAATTTGCCCCGCGGACCAAAAGGAAAGGTCGATATTACCGCCGCACATGTCGTCAACGCTGGCGGCATGGACGTTACCGTGTTGACATTTTCCCCGCCTCCCGCTGAGAAACCGACGGTGAAAGCTGATGGTGCGGAAATCACCGTTGGGCAGCAAACTATCGACACGGCCGACGGAAAACTGAGCCTCGGCCAATTCACCGAGGCGAAGAAATGAGCGATAATGGTTTCGTATGAAACATTGGTCGACGACATGCGGTCTGGCCGTGCTTCTCGCAGTTGCCCAGCGCGCTTCGCTTGCGGCCGACCCTTCGCCGGAGGAGGTGAGGGCGGCCTTCCCCGCCGGTGACGGCCTGGCCGTCCAACTCGCTGCGACCGACTCCGGTTTCCTGGGTGCCCTGACGAACGACGGCAAACGCCTCGTCCACGGCCTGACGCTGGACGATGCTACGCGGGACCGGGTGCGGGCGGGGTTGATCGCCACCAACCTGCACCCGCTGGCGAGCGTCTCCGTCTGGTACGGCGTCCCGCGTCTGCCGTATGCGGACCGGCTGGTGAACCTCCTGATCCTGGATCGCGATGCACTGGCCGCAAAGGCCCCTTCCGCAGCGGAATGCCGGCGTGTCGTGGCGCCGGGAGGGGTGATCCTGGCTCGCAACGGAGGCGCGTGGACGCAAACGGTCGTGCCGCGCCCGCTGGGCTTTGCCGATTGGACGCACTTCGATGGCGGTCCCGATGGCAACGCGGTGAGCGCGGATGCCGAGGCGACCGGGCTGCACGGCTTGCAGTGGATCGACAACGCGCGCGAGCTGCGCTGGCAGAAGACGGGGCCGCACGGCGGCGACCAGGGCAATATGCGCATCCTGGATCGCTACGTCGTCATTGATATGAACATCCGCGCGATGGACAAGGACCCCAAGTTCCGGCCGCGCGTGTTCCTGGAGTGCCGGGATGTAAGCAATGGCCTGCTGATCTGGCAGAAGCCACGCCAGGCGGACATGTCCAACAAGCGCTGGGCGCTGGCGGTGGGCGAAGGATTGTGCTTCACCTGGATGCAGGAGGATGGCCCTCTGACCGCCTTCGACTTGGCCACGGGCAAGGAAGTGCGGACCTATCCGGGTTCCGAGATCAAGCCTTACATGCAGGTAGGGCGGAAAGACAAGCAGGTCAACCCGCAGAAGGGAATCCACGGCGATAACCACTGGGTACGGGTCGTCGGCAAGACCGTGCTGGCCAATGGGAATGGGCCACTCCAGGCCTGGGCCTTGGGCGGGAAACCCCTTTGGACCTTCTCGCAGGAAGCCCAGCGCCTGGAACTGCCCGCCGTGGACGAGCAACGCAACATGGTCTACGGGTTGATGATCGAAAACAAGCCGGTTAGCGAGTGGGGCTACGGTCCCATGATGTGGCAGCGCTGGCCGACGAGCGGCTGCGTCAAGTCTATCGTCGCCCTGGACTTGGCCACGGGCGCAAAGAAATGGGAGAACACCGCGATCGCCTCGCGCGACTCCGGCTATCAGACGTGGGATACCAAGGCCCCGATCCCCACGGCTTTGGGCCAGTTGCTGGCGGCCGGCGAATACGTGATTGCCACCAACAGCAACGCCATCGGCGGTGGGGGCATTACATTGGCGGCCAGCCTGGACGCGGTCACGGGCAAGACGATCCACTTCAACCCCAAGACCTTCGATTCCGTCGGCAAAGGCAGGTTCCACGGCACCGCGGCCGCCCTCTACAACGCCGTGTACCGCGACGGGATGGTCTACATGCTGAACTCGGCCGGCATTGTGTCCTTCAACCCGAAATCGGGAGAGGTGCAGGAGGATTTCAACATGGGCTGGAACGGGCGTTGCGCCAAGCCCATCGCGACCAGGGACAAGTTCCTCCTGGGGCAGACCGCCGTCCTGGGAAAAGACCTTGGCGGCGAGATGTTCTCGATGGCCCGCTCGGGGTGCGCCGAATCGCCCGTGCCCGGGGCCGGCCTGATCCTTTTTGGCCCGCACCTCTGCCATTGTGTGACGCACTTTGACGGCTACTTCGCCACCACTTCGCGCCCTGCGCCGCCTCCGCTGCCGGAAACCGGGCGATTGCTCAAGGGGTCCGATAAGGCCGCCCTCCCCGCGACTTCGGGCGCTTCCGGCACCCAGACCGTTCCGTGTCTAATCAAGGCGGCATGGCCCTGGTTCACCATCTCCGAGCCAGTCAAGCCGGTGACTGTGGAGAAAGGGGGATGGACGTTCCACGTCGATCCCCAGGCGCACCGCATCGAGGCCGCGGGCGGCGGGAATAAGTGGGCCTACGTCGCGGACGCACGCATCGGCCTGGATTTCGCGGTCGTGGGGGACAGGGTCGTCATCGGCACCCACGACGGCTGGGTGCATGGCCTCGACATGAACACAGGCGGCTTGAAGTGGCGGTACTTCGCCGCACCGGCCCATCGCCTGATCGTCGCCAACGGAATGTTGACCTCCGCCTGGCCGGTCTTCGGGGTCGCGGACTTGGGCGGCGGGCAGGTCGTCGCCAGCGCCGGGACGCACGTGGAGTTGGACGGCGGAGTTCGCGTCGTGGCGCTCACGGCCGATGACGGGGCCCTGGTCTGGGCGAAGACGATCGCCAAGACCACCTCCAAGATTCCCCCCGGCGGGAAAGGTTCTCAAATCGTGGAGCACTCTTTGATCAACGCCGCGCCCTCGGTCGTCGGGGGCAAGGTCGTCATCGACGGCGGCGCCCATTTAGGCCGTTTGGAGTTCGACCCGGGCGAGCCGGCGGCGAGCATCTGCAAGCGCATCAGCGAGAAGCCCCCGGCGAAGAAACGGTGAACGCAGAGTCTGGAGTATCCCTAATTGCGCGCCGAAATCGTCACGTAACAATCCTTGGAAACTACCTCGAGAGAGCGAGCCCCTCCTCCCCTCTCCCTCCGGGAGAGGGCTAGGGTGAGGGCAGGAAGCACCGGACCACTCACCAACCCTTGTGAAAGATCGGCGCCATGTCGCCACTCAAGTTCGGGAAACCGCTATCGACGGCCGCCTTGACGCTCGCGCTGTGCGGCCCCCTTATTCAAGCTCCATAGCCGTCTTCTCATAGAAAGCGATACACTGCCGCAGGGCCGGCAGGGTATCTCCCGGGCGCTCGTACTCGATGGCGATCACCGGCTTGATCGCTTGCCGGCGGATTTCCTTGAGAATTCCCGCGATGTCGCTCTTGCCGGTACCCCAGGGGACCTCCTCGGCGTTCACCTTGCCGAACTCGCCGATATCCTTAAGATGGAAACTGATGATCCGGCCCTGCAACAGCTTCAGGCAGTCGACCGGTTTCAGCCCCGAGCGAACCCAGTGGCCGGTGTCGCAGCAGGCGCCAAGCCGCTTCGTGCGGCCCTTGGTCACCTCGACGATCTTCGCGGGATGCCAATAGACGGATGAAGGCTTGGGGTGGTTGTGGATGGCGAGCGAGATGCCGTACTCGTCGCAGAGCTTTTCCATGAGGTCCATCGCGGCCGGCGCCGGCTCGGCGACGAAATACTCCATGCCCAGCTCCTTGCCGAACTCGAACTTTCTTCGCGCGGCGGCCTCGTTGTTGGGCAGGTCGGCCATGTAGCAGCTCAGCAGCTTTACGCCCAGGTCGTCCAGACGTTGCCGCACCTGCTTGCGCAGCGCGACCGGCATCGTTTCGTTCATCTGGCCCTCGCTGCGGTTCTTGCCGACCGGCTGCCAGGAGAAGCCTTCGGCGTAGCGAATGTTCAATGCCGCGGTTCTTTCCAGGGCGTCGAAGAAGCACAGCGAGTTGAACGTGTAGCAGGTGTTGGACAGGCGCCAGCCGAGCTTGTCGCCGTGCGGGCTGGCGGAAACGATTCGCGTGGCAGGTTCGGCAAAGGCCGCTGCCCCCAGGCCCCACGCGGCGCCTGCCGCTCCGGCCGCTTGCAGAAAACTGCGTCGATTCAGTGCGATGTTCATGACGGAACTCCTAGGGAAGAACGGATTCTGTGCCGTCTGTCGATCTGCGGATTACGGCGCATTGTAGTGAATTGGTCGGCCGTAGACAACCTGCCGGAAATCCCGTTCACCCTGCCAGCACGCGGCCCAGGTGCTCCAGGCTCTTGGCCGCTTGCGCCGGGGTGCCGCACTCGACGGAAAAGACGATGTCGCGGGGGCACTTGCGGCGGACGATGTCGACGATCCGCGCCCAATCGAGCACCCCCTCGCCGCAGGCGCAGCCCACGGGCGTGCCGGTGACCTTGCCGCGCTCGGCGTCCGCGTGGGAGATCGAGATGTCTTTGGCGTGCAGATGGACGAGGCGTCCGGCAACCCTTTCCAGCCACGCGTACACGTCGTGGCCGCTGAGATAGGCATTGCCCGTGTCAAAATTGATCCCGATGGCGGGGGACTTGACCAGGTTGTAGATGCGGTCCAGGCCGTCGGGGTGGCAAGAGTATTGCGCGTGCGGCTCGATGCCGATCTTCACGCCGCGGCGCTCGGCGATGAATGCCGCCTCCCGCAAGGTGTACTTGATCAGCACGAAGTCTTCTTCTTCCGTGGTCCACTTGGCTTTCATGCCTTCATCGGTATTGACGACCGGCACGCCGATTTCGCCGGCCACGCGGATGGCCAGCTTGATGTACTCGCCGTGCATGTCGGGCCGGCCCAGCGGCCCGTGGGCCTGCAGGCCGGAAATCGCCAGGCCGGCTTGGTCGCAGGCGTCCCTGATGCGCCAAGGGTCGTCGAACATCGAGACGGTGTGGAAGTAGCCCGCCTCGCTCATCAGCTCGCGGCCGAAGTGGACCATGGGCTCGAAATACTTATAGCCCATCTCCGCCGCCTTGGCGACGGCCCACTCGAACGGCTTGTCCGAACTGCGGGAGAATTCCGAGTTCAGACCGACTTGGATGTTGCCCATTGCGATCCTCCTTTCGTTGGTTAGGTACTATTTCGCGAGGCCACGTGTCGCGCTCCCCTCTCCCTCCGGGAGAGGGTTAGGGTGAGGGCGCGCGGCACGAAACCACCGTGTTCTACACCGGCCGCGAAGGGGGCGCCCCCCCCCCCCCCCCCCCCCGCGGCGCGGGGGGGGGGTTTGGGGTGAAGC
>Ga0326727_10008795_pt1 | contig 25353 bp, 18 predicted proteins | sample MB2enrmetagenome_FD_207643 | JGI IMG/M metagenome (GOLD analysis project Ga0326727, IMG submission 207643) | Lab enriched peat soil microbial communities from McLean, Ithaca, NY, United States - MB29MY | ecosystem: Environmental > Terrestrial > Soil > Wetlands > Peat | place: USA: New York... | reverse complement strand
TGTCTTTGCCGAGGTGGCCATGCGCCATCTGGGCATGCAAGACCCCGCGGCGATTTTCCCCGGCTATGCGGTTTCGCCAACGCGCTTCCGGGGATTCCTGGGCTGAAGGGGTTCGATGCCATAGCGCCGAGTTTACCTCGCCATATGGCGGCGTAATGCCGCCCCTACGTTTTCACAAATTGCTCGATGCGTGCCACATCCCGGCGGGCGAATACCGTGAGGCCGGTGGTAAGAAGAATCCCCGCGGCCACATACACAAAGCAGGAAAGAGAAATTGCCTGGCTGGCACCGATGCGTTGCGCTACGAAACCTATCACGACGGGAGCTGCCCCGCCGCCCAGCCATCCCACCATGTTCATGAAGCCCGCTGTCGTCCCCCGCACCTCCGGCGGGACCACGTCAAAAACCGACGCAAAGATGTTGGCATCGTAGAGCCCCTTGAACAAACCCCAGGCCGTGAGCATCACCACCACCCAGCCCACCGTACCGGCGCGGCCGCAAAAGAACACAAACGGCGCTCCACAGAAAACCGCAATCGCCTGAACCAGGATGCGCCCGCCGAAGAATCGGCGGCGGAACATGTCGGCAAACCAACCTCCCAAGGGCGACCCCACCATGCTCGCCACTTGCGCGAAGAGGGTGGCGGAGAGTCCCGCCATCGCCAGGCTCATGTGGAATTTGTCGTAGAGAAACTTCGGCATCCAGGACAGCAAAACCAGGGCGACGAAATTTGCGCACATGAACGCGCCCATCAGCAGCACGGCGGTGGGCGTGCCCAGAATCAACTTGATCGACTTCCCCACGGACGCTCGCCCTACGGCCGGAGTGTGCGCAGGGGTGGTACGGTCTTCCAAATCCGCCGCGCCACGTTGCGGTTCGCGCAGTAGGCCAAGCAGGATCAGGCCCAGAATAAATCCCAGGCCGCCGAGGAGGATAAACGACCATCGCCAACCGTAGTGCTCACCGATCAGTCCGGCCAGGAAGCCGCCGCCGATGGTGCCCACGTACACACTGGTTTGGTGGATCCCCATCGCCCGCGAGCGGGTGGCCTTGCCGTGATAATCGCTGATCATCGACATGGCGGAGGGAACGTAGATGGTTTCCGCCGCGCCTTCCGCCGCCATGAACGCGAACAAATGGCGGAAGGAACGGGAAAGCGTGGTGGCGACGGTGACGATGCTCCAAACAAAAAGGCCACTCAGCATGGCGGTTTTGCGCCGGATGCGGTCCACAACATATCCCGCAAAGGGCGCGCCCAAACCGTAGATCCAGGCAAAGACGGAACCCAGCAGCCCCAACTGGATGGGCGTCAGGTGCATCTCCTTCTCGAGCAAAGGAAAGAGAGAGAAAAGTCCCTGGCGGTCGGCGTAGTCAAAAAAGGAAATGCACCAGAGCATTCCCACCACATACCACTTGTAGCGACTGCGATTCATGTTTTAGGTTCTCAGTGTTGGAGTGTAGAGCTAACCTTTAAGTCAGCAACTGCCGGCTTGAAGGTCGGCGCTACAATGTTTCCTGCTTCCGACCATTGAACGTGATGCTGGTATTCAGATGGCCCGATGACCCGATGGCCAGATGGCCCGATCAGTAGAGAAGCCCCTTCTGCAGGGGTTCTGCCGCGCGGCCCAGTGGGGCGAGAAGTTGATAGGCTCCCTTCGCCATCAAACCCAGCTCCGTCGCGGTCTGGAACCACAGGAAGCCCTGATCCATATATATTTTGATCTGCTCGGAATCTTTAACCGGCAACCCCAGAATCTTATTGTTGGCCTTGCCGGCGGCGACGACCTTTTTCAGGGCGTTCTGTACCCGGGGATGATCCTGTTGCCCACGGTATCCCATCGAGAAGGAAAGGTCGCTGGTGCCCACAAAGATGACGTCCACGCCGGGTGTAGCGGCAATTTCGTCAATGTGCTCGACCGCCTTTTCTTCTTCCACGATGATCACCACCATGACGTTATTGTCGGCAAAAGTGTGGTAACCCTCCGGCGCCGGCCAACGGAACGCCGCCAAGCCCGGCCCCGAACCGCGCCGGCCGTTAGGTGGATATTTGCACGCCGCCACCGCCTGCCGCGCCAACTCCGGGGTGCTGCAAAACGGAAAGATGACTCCCAGGGATCCGGCATCCAGCACGCGTTTCGCGGTCCAAAGCTCGTTGACGGGCACGCGCGTAATGGGCACAGCCTTCAGGCCGCGCGTGGCCAGGATGATGCTCCGCAAAGTTTCGAGCGTGATCGGACTGTGCTCCATTTCGATCCAGAGAAAATCAAACCCTAACGAGGCCACCTGCGCAGCGGTTTCGGCGCTCGCCACCGTGATGGTCGAACCGATCACCGGCTTCCCCTCCCGCAGCATTTTCTTCAGTGGGTTTTCCAGAATTTCCGGCGAGCCGGCGTTTTCAGCGGACATAAGGATTCTCCCTTTTAGTAGCTTGTATCGTACTTCATGATGAGGATCGTCGCCACCAGGACGATTCCGGAGCCCACCATGGCCAGGGCGCCCAGGCGCTCGCCCAGCAGGACGGCGGCCATGAGGACTCCGAAGATGGGGACGAAGTAAAGCGAAACCGACGCCACGGTCACGTCGAGGTGCTCGAGCGCCGCGAAGAAGAATAGCATGGACGCCCCGTACATCAGAATAGCCAGGAAGGCGAACGCCACCCAGGATTTCCAGTCGAAGGTGCGGAAAACGCTCCAGTGGAACGGTTCCGCCCAGATCAGCAGAGGTATGCTGGCCAAAGATGCCGTGATGTAACTGAAAATCAGAATTTCGATTTCCTGAAAGCGCTTCATCAAACCCTTGCAATAGGTGTTGTAGAAGGAAGAGCCGAAGCAACCCACCAGAATCAGGCTGTTACCTACCAGGTATTTCATGTTCAGGAGGGAGACGTGGCGCAGGTCCTCCACCGACATCAGCATGACCCCCATCAGGCCGATCAAGAGGGAGGCGATGCGCAGCAGGGAAAGTTTTTCGCGCAGCATGAACGAAGCCAGAACGGCGGTGATGACGGGAATCATCAGGTTCAACACCGCGCCGTTGGAGGCCAACGATCGGGAGATTCCCCAGGTCATGCCGAGTTGCGCGAGGACCTGGCCCAGCACGCCCGCGAGCGTGAACTTTCCCCAGTCCGACCAGTTGGGCCGCACGGCGCCCGGATTGGCGCGGCGTTTGCGAATCAGCAGGGGAACAAACAAGACGGTGGTGATATAAAACGGCAGAAAGGTGATGGCAATGGGCCCCATGTTGCGGTCGAGAAATTTCACCGCCGTCCCCTGCGCCGACCAGATGAGCGATGCCGCGGCGAGCAGGGAGAAATACCAGAGCATCCTTCCCTTCCCTACCGTTTTGTTCAGCCCCGTTGCCGTTGCCATATTGAGTTGTCAATCGTCAGTTTTCAGTTATCCGCAGTCTCGTCGCAGGCTGGCCAATAAGCCTCCTCTGAAAACTGATGACTGAGAACTGACGACAGTCCTTATTGCACGATGATGCCGAAGCGGTCAGCGCCCATCGAGCTGCCGTCAATCACATAGGGGTCAATGTGCCGCGCTTCGGCATAGGCGCGGACTACTTTCTGAAATGCTTCCCGCGCATCCCTCCGCCCCAGGATGGCCACCGTTCCGCCGGCGCCACCCCCCGTGACCTTCGCGCCGAATAACCCCGCCGCGGCGCCTTCCTCGCGCACCAATTCCACCAGCAGGTCCGTGGCTTCGTTGCCCAGCCCGCATTCGGTGTAAGAGTAATGGGATTGATACATCAGATCACCCATGAGCCGGTAGGCGCACTCGGAGGCCTGCTCCGACGCGCCGCGCGCCAGCTCCACGAATAATTGAATTCGCTGGTTCTCCTCAATCGCGTAACGCGTGCAGTTGCGGACGCGGTACTGGATCTCCGGCCGGACCGTGGTGAACGGGTCGGGATGAAATTGCCCCGCGCTCAGGAACTCGCTGCCGAGCATCCTCTCCGGCAGGCGCAATTCGTATTTCGAGCGGAAGACCGAAGGAACTACTTCGGAGAGATACCCGCGCCAGCGAGGGTCGGTAAAACGCGGGATGCGGCTGTGGGCATCCTGAGTGACGGTCAACCCTTCCCAATCACAGATGAGCTTGTACCCCATGAAGGCCGCGGCGCGCGCGGCTTCGTATTCGCTCCCGGTCACCGCGTGGCTCACGCCGCTGTCCACCGCCCAACAATGCAGCGCCTGGGGAAGCCGCACGAGCGGAAACGGCTGGCAGGGTTGGCAAAGCAGCGGCAGCACATAATCCTCGTCGCCCAGCGTGGCCGCGGCTTGATCCATGATTCCACAAGCTGATTCGGCGATGACGTTTTCCACCCACTGGCAGGCCTCGGCCAATTCGATACCGTGCAAGTCGATGCCGTAGGCACGGGCGGCGGGCTTCATCACGGCCACTTCCACGGCCGCCGATGAACTCACCCCTTTGTTCAGCGGCACTTCGGATCGGAGATAAACATTGGCGCCGGTCTTTACGGCGTCAGGATAGCGCTGGGCGAGCAGGAAAAAATTTCCCAGGGTATAGGCTGTCCAGCGCAGTTTGGGATCGGCGTTCACCAGGCGGCGGACGGTGGCCTCATCGGTCAGGGCGTCCAACTGAAATTCCACCCGCTCTTGCCAGCCGCGCTCGGCCATCTGAGGGTTCCAAAAGACCACGCGCCGGTCGTCGCGCAACTGCACCGCTCCCCAGGTGGCTTCGCGAATGGTGGCCTCGAACACCAGCCCGCCGGTGTAATCAACATTGCCACCCATCAGGTCCAGGCGCCCCGGGCACCTTCCGATAAAGATGGGGCGGCCCGCGGCAAAGAATTTCCCGCCGCCACGAAGGCGGGCAACCTGCGTTTCAAAAGGGGTCATGCAAGCTCCCGGATGCTGTCCGTCACATAAGCGATGGTCTCTTCCGTCATGCGTGGATGGATGGGCAGGCTCACGTATTTGGGGTAGAGGGCTTCGGCCACGGGGCACTCGCCCTCGGCGTGGCCGAGTTGGCGATAGACCGTGGTGAGATGGATGGGCATGTAATGGGACCACACCTTGATGCGCTTAGCGGTGTAAAGCTCCCACATGAAATCTTCTTTGCTCAGTCGAAACTTCGGCTCCACCAGAACGCAGTAAATATGAAACACGTGCTTCACGTCCGGCGAAACAAACGGCGTGGTGAGGCCGCGAATGCCGCGCAAGCGCTCGCAATAGAGGTTGGCAATCTCGATGCGCCGGGCGTTGAAGCCGTCCAGCTTGGCCAATTGCACCAGGCCCACCGCCGCCTGCGCGTCGGTCATGCGGAAATTGAAACCCACCTCGTCGAAATCCAGGTACCAATAGCGTTTGCCCATGGGGGTCTTGGCTTCGTCAATGGGAAGGTATTTTCCCTTGGGATCGTAGGTCAGGCAGCAGAGCGAGCGGAAGGAGAGCATCCGCTCATAGAGTTCCCGGCGGCTGGTGGTGACCATTCCCCCCTCACCGAGCGTGACCATGTTCTTCTGTTGATGAAAGCTGAATACGCCGATATCACCCAGACTACCCGCGCGACGCCCCTTGTATTCAGCGCCGGCGGCATGCGCGCCGTCTTCCACCACGATGATCCCGCGCTGGCGAGCCAGTTCCATGATCGGATCCATATCACAGCACTGGCCATAAAGGTGAACCAGCAGGATCACCTTGGTGCGATCGGTAATTTTTGCGGCGATGGAAGCGGGAGTTAGATTGAGGGTGCGCGGGTCAACATCAGCGAAGACCACCTGCGCGCCCTGCGCCGCGGCGGCATTGGCAGTGGAGATCCAACTGATCGGAGTCGTAATCACCTCATCGCCCGGTCCCACTCCCGCCGCAATCATGGCGAGCTGAAGCCCCGCCGTGGCCGAGGTGACGGCCAGACCATAAGGAACGCCGCAGTAGGCAGCGAAGGCTTCTTCAAATTTCTTTACCTTCGCACCGCAGGAAGGAGCGCTCGCCGCCAGCACCTCGCGCAACGCGGCCTCCTCCTCGGGTCCATAGACAGAGCCGTGATTGTACTCGAGCTCATGAATGGCTTTGGGGAGATTCATAAACCGCCCTTTCGATAACTTCATCGCAACTGGGAACGGGCGTGCGGCACGTCGCCCGAATCCTTTCGGTAAGAAGAAAATGATCGAGTCCGCGCGGCGCCCGCCCCGGCAGCGGCGCAGTTTGGGGCTGGATGAGGTTGCGCGAAAAACCCATTCTCTCCGCCAATTTCACTCCCAGCTCGAACCGCGAGATCGACTCGCTGGCGCCCACGTGGAAGACGCCGCGGGCACCGGGGTGTTGGACAAGTTCCAGCATAAAAACCGCCAGGGTGGCGGCGTCAATCGGGTTGCGGTATTCGAAATTGGGGAAGGATACGGACTGCCCGGCGCAGAGTTTTTCCGCCAATTTATTCAGCATGGCATTCGTGCCGTGATCTTGCGCAAAGCCCACCACCAGAGCCAGGCGGAGAATGATCGCCGAGGGCAAGGCATGGCTGACCAAGTCCTCAGCGCGAGCCTTGGTCCTCCCGTAAACACTGACCGGGGTGGGAACGTCACTTTCCTGGTAGCCGTGCCGTGTGCCGTCAAAGACCGCCGCCGATGATGTGAACACAAGCTTGGCCCCGACTCGGGCGCAGGCCTCAACCACGCGCGCGGCGCCGCGCACATTGATCTCTTCCGCCAGCTCCGGGCGATTCTCGCACGCGTCGATATCGGAGATGGCCGCGAGCAGCACAACGACATTCGGAGAGGCTTGCCGGAATCCCGCCTCGAGGCTTGCCGGCGAGGTGACATCCATCACCAGCCCTTCCCAGCCCGCCGCCGCAAGGTCCGCTGGAAAGACCTGAAATGTGGAGGTCGCCTTGCGGGCCAGGTGCTGCCCCAGGAATCCGCGAGCGCCGATGATCAACAGGTGGGGTTTATCGTCCACTACTTTGCCCATTCTGGAAAGGCTGCAATTGCGTCCATGTAATTATGGATTCGGTCGGTGTGGGCGTCTTCTTGCCATCCGCCCCGGCCCGGGCGCCAGGTTTGATCGTGGGGGCAACCGTCATCGTTAATCGTGTACAAGGCGTAATTCAAGGCTTGGAAGGCGAGCGCTTTGTATTCCATCGACCCCGTCGCCGCGGAATACATGGCCAGGACGCCGCCATAGTTGGTGAGCGCGCCTCCCCACGGATTCTTGTCGTTCGTCTGTTCGCCGCACACCGGCACGCCGTCGCGAACGCTGGTGAAGTTCAGGGCGGCGAAATCAATGAGGGCCTTGGCGTCGGTCTTCCACTCGGGATCGAGCGCCTCGCGCTTTTCAATCAGATAACGCGCCAAGTTAAGCGGCGACCAGGAGTTGCGGTTGCCGTCTTCCGCGTGATCCTCAAAGAACTGGACCCAAAGGGAGCCATCCTTGCCCGCGTTCGGGATCTGGTAGTTCTTAATCCAATCCCAAAGCCTGGCGCGAGGCTCGCGAAACTCCTCGTACCCGTGCCCGATGAGCTTATCAAACAAACGCAGGTTGTACGACATATTCGCGGCAATGGGCCCGCGCCCCTCGCCGGTGCGGTAATCAACCCGGCAAGGCCAAGGCGAGTGCTGCTGATCACCCGTTCCCATGTTGGCCGCCAGCACCCGCGCGTTTTGAAGCGCCTGGTCAAAATACTTCTTTTCCCGGGTTTCTTCGTAGAGCAGCACCAGCGCGTACCCGGCAATGCCGCCCTTGTCCGGTTCAACCTCATAGGGCTTGTCGGCCTGGGTGCCCGCATCCGGCGGCTGCGGAAACATCTCGCGAATCCCCGTGGACCGGGTAAAACGCGGGTACTTGCCGGTGTCAGGTGTGAGGCTTTCCTTTATCAGATAATCACCCATGAGTCGAGCGAACTCGAGAGTTTTGGGATTGCTCTTCCCTATCCAGGCGTAATACTTCAGGTAAGAAATGATGCCCATGCCGTTTTGCATGGCGGGAATGAAATCATGCCGCTTGGCAATGGGCTCGTAATTTCCATCCATGAAAGTCATGACGACGAAGCGGGGATAGCCGTTCTCAAGGGGGCAGGCAAAATACCAGTTCATTTCTCTGTTGAGAGCGTCGGTCCAGGATGTCCACGGAAGGAGTATTCCCTCGGAGCTGTAAACCGCTGGATGATTACCGATGATGGGGTTCTGTGCTCGCAGGGCCCCAGCGCCGCACAAAATGAGGGCGCTCAGGATGAGTGAAACTCGAGAGGCACGCACAATATCTTCTCCGGATTCAAAGGATATTCAAAAATGTTAATGCGGGATAACAAATCCGTGCTCCTCCTGGATCATTCCTGCACGGGGTCGGCCCGTAAACCGGCGGGATTGCAAATTCCCTTCTCTTCTTAACACCCAACTGCGTGAAATTCTCACATAATCAATTTCGTCGGGATTATGCCCTCTCGGCATCTGTCTGTCAACCGGCAAGGGCAGGTAGAAATGTTACAGAGGCTGGGGCTTGAATTTCAATCTGTTGGGCATTACACTTTTCCTGTGACTTTTTCACATGCGAAGCGCCGATCTCGCGTTGCCGAGTTGAGTAAGTTCCTTAAGGAGCGGTCCTCCGCCACCTACGGTGAACTCGCAGAACACTTCGCCGTTTCCGAAATGACCATGCGGCGTGACGTGGAGATTTTGGCCGCCACGGGCCAAGTTCTGATTGTGCCCCGTGGGGTGCAAACCGCCAAGGGGTTCCTCGCCGAATTGCCGTTTCTGGATAGGATCCAACGGATGGGCAAGGAGAAGGATCTGATTGGCAGGGCCGCGGCACTACAGGTGACGGAAGGGTCCTCCGTGGTGTTGGATTCCGGCACGACCACTTTGCAGGTGGCCCACCACCTTCGCGACAAACATTGCACGGTCATTACCATGTCCCTCTCGGCGCTTCAGGAACTGGCCGACAGCCCCACGGTGCGCGTGGAAATGGTGGGAGGTGTTTACCGCAGCAGCAGTCAGGACCTGGTGGGGCCGCAAGTGTACGAAGGCTTATCCTCTGTGCGGGCCGACCGCGTCATTTTTGGCGCGGCCGCCGTATCCCTGGATGGGAACGTGATGGTGAACGACACGGAAGCCGCGCAAGGATTGGTGCGGGCGGGCCGGGAGCGCATCCTGGTGGTCGATAGCAGCAAAATTGGCGCCGAGGCGTTGTACCGCTTCTGCGAACTCGGCCAATGCGATTTGATGATTACCGATGAAGGAGCGAAGGAGTCGGACCTGGAACAACTTCGCAAGCGAGTCAAACTCCTGGTGGCGCGTGCGGGAGATGCTGGATAGACACGCCGCCCCTGCCTGCCATCTCCACACCAAGTTAAGGTATTTTATCCAGCGCGGCTGACTTCACGGATGAAGCCTGGTCGGTCCACACTGCATTTCCATTTCCACCAAAATTTGCTGGAGGCGTTTCAAGCAGCGGGCACGGAGAAAGGGAATCGAGCCCCGCGCCAGACCCAGAATTGCGGCGATCTCCTTGTAGGGGCGGGGCGGTTGATCGTAAAAGAGCATGCGGACCAATTCGCGAAAGCGGTCGGGCAACCGGGCAACGGCTTCCCGTAGTCGTTGTTCCTCTTCTCCTTCTTCCAGTTCGAGAAGGGTGGGCGAGACAATCAGGCTCTCGGGAAGGTTCGACTCAATCTCGCTCAGGTCGTCCTCGGCTCGCCGCTGCCGGGCTTCCTTCCACTGCAAGCACTTCCGCGAGGTAACCTGGATCAGCCAGGCGCGTAGGGCCTGGGGCTCACGGAGCTTGGGAAGGTCGGAGAAAAGATCCAGGGAGACGGTTTGGAAGATATCCGCAGCATCGTCGGGAGTGGCGCCATACTTGGGGGGGATGGATCGAATGAGTTTCTGGTATTTGTCCAAAAGGACACTCCAGGCTTCTTGATCGCCATCCAGGCACTTTTCCACAATCTGCGCGTCACTGCCGTTATAGTTTGACAGGTCAGGTTCGCTCGGGCTCACCACTAGACTACCGCTCATCCGCTACCCTCTGCTGGAAGTTGAAAATGGAGTGGCGCCAGATCTCCGTGGGATTGGCGCATGCCGAGTTAGTGCTCCGCGCTACAAGACGAAATCGACAGGGCCAAGGGCCGACAATGGGCCGAAACCTTTCCTGACTTCCCCCATCAATCCGATCAGTGATGCCTCGAGAACGAGCCATCTACGTTGAGCGTCTTCAACGCTCACCTTTCAACAGCTTATTTCGGCTGAGAAGGGGAAAGACTTAATAAGCTCCTGAAAAACTCGCAGGGGTAACGGAACCTGGAGCGGTTTCATGGGGACAATGTCACGCCCGTCTGGAAGCCACTCGACATGTGGCGATATAAAGTCAGCGCCGCCCGGCAGGGGCCCCTCCGTTATTAGAAAATCTTCACGCAAACGCCCTGCCAAGCCCGAATCATGCACAATAAATTGAGGTGGACGCAAAAAAATCTTCCGCTTTAGTACCTCCGTACCCCGTACCCGGTATATCTAGCCCCCTGTTAAATCCCCCTTATAAGTTAGAAAGCGCTAAGTGCGTTGATCTCGGATCGGGAGGGCACAAGAGGCAGCGCAATGTCTGAGTGAATGTCGTGCCGATGAGCGATGCATATCGTTAAGAAGACCAAAGGATGGATCATGCGAAACCTATTACGAATAGCGGTTCTGTTACTGACCGCAACTGTTGCTTTTGCGCGAAACCCGAAGTTCGGGCGTGACCTCGACGGGGTTAACCCCAATTCGAACGTCGATGTCATTATCCAGTACGACCATTTCCCGACTCAGGGCGATCACCAGAAAGTGTTCCACCAGGGTGGCGTGCTGAGAGGGACGTATCGAAATGTCAGGGCCGGCTTCTACACTGTCCCAGCCAGTGCGTTGACGGCGCTCGCCAACAACCCACAAGTTGTCTTCATCTCGCCCAACCGTGTAGTGCACGGAAAGCTGGATCTGACTGCTGCCACGGTGAACGCCCCTGCGGCTTGGCAATTGGGCCTCGATGGGACGGGGATCGGTGTAGCAATCATTGATAGTGGCATCACGGAGGTCAACGATCTGGCCACCAAAGGGGTCAGCCGGGTCGTCTACAGTCGGGATTTTGTGGGCACCGGCACGGATGACGTTTATGGACACGGCACGCATGTGGCGGGCATTGTGGCGGGGAATGGCGCCGATTCGACCTGCACCACCTGCACTCGCAAGGTTCAGGGCATCGCTCCCAACGCCAACCTGATTAACCTTCGGGTCCTCGACGAAAACGGTTCCGGAACCGACAGCCAAATCATCGCCGGCATCGACCAGGCCATTGCCCTGGCCCAAACCTACAACATTCGGGTCATCAATCTCTCCGTGGGCCGCCCGGTGTATGAAAGCTCCACCTTGGACCCGCTGGATCAAGCCGTGGAAGCTGCCTGGCAGGCCGGCATTGTCGTGGTGGTTGCGGCCGGCAACGACGGCCGGGACAACTACGCCAGCAACAACGGCTATGGGACCGTAACCGTGCCCGGCAATGATCCTTACGTGATCACCGTGGGCGCCATGAAGGATGAGGGCACGCCGGACCGGAGGGATGATTTTATTGCCTCGTACAGCTCCAAGGGACCCACGGCCATCGACAACTACGTCAAGCCTGACATCGTCGCTCCCGGCAACCTGACGGTCTCGCTGCTCGCCAACATCAACGACACCCTCCCGGCGACGGAACCCACGACGCTGACCCCGAATACCTATTACAACTCCGCCGGCGACGGCTCGCCTTCCACCGTTTACTACACGCTGAGCGGAACCAGCATGGCCACGCCCGTGGTGAGCGGTGCGGCGGCCCTGCTGCTTCAGCAAAACCCGTCCATGACTCCCGATCAAGTCAAAGCCACCCTGATGCTGACGGCTTACAAGACTTTCCCCACCAGCAGCCAGGCCACCGACCCGGACACGGGAGTCGTTTACACCAGCTACTATGACATCTTCACGATCGGCGCCGGTTACCTGGACATTGGCGCCGCCCTCGCCGATACAGGCACCTTTACCGGCAGTGCGAATTCGCCGGTTGCCGTCTTCGACCCCAATTCGGGCGCCGCACAAATCTCCTGTGCCACGTCGGACGTTTGTGCTGACCAGGCCATCTGGGGTACCCAAGCGATTTGGGGCACGCAGGCTATTTGGGGAACCTCGGTGCTGGTGAATGGCACGCAGGCAATTTGGGCTTACCAATCGGTTTTGGGCACACAAGCGATTTGGGCCACGCAAGCCGTTTGGGGCACGCAAGCAATTTGGGGCACCCAGGCGATTTGGGGAACGCAAGCCATCTGGGGCACGCAAGCCATATGGGGCACCCGGGCGATTTGGGGCACCGATGTGATCCGGGGAGAGAAATAAAACGCAGCCACAACCATCCTCGTCAACGGAGACAGGACAATCACAGGTGGAGAAATAGAATTCCTTCAGGAGATGAAAATGGCTTGCTGGCGATATGTGCGGTTCTTGATTGTTTTGGTAGCAGGCATCGGGATTGCTTCCCGAAGCGCCGCGGGGCTTGACCCGGCGAAAGCCCTCACCCAATACGCTCATGCGAGCTGGCACGTGGCGGACGGCCTTCCCCAAGACAACGTGGTTTCCATTGCCCAGACCCCGGACGGGTATCTCTGGCTGGGAACCGAAGAAGGGCTCGCGCGCTTTGATGGGCTCCGGTTCAAGGTTTTCGACAAGAGCAACACGCCCGAGCTGAAAAGCAACGATATCTATGCACTCCTCGTGGACCGGATGGGGAATCTCTGGATCGGCACGGGAGGGGGCGGCGTCCTGCGCATGAGTCAAGGGAAGTTCGTGGCTTTCACCACGCAGAGCGGGCTTTCCAATGACTCCGTTCTCTCGTTGGGTGAGGACCGGGACCATGCCATCTGGATCGGCACCGAGGGTGGTGGCGTCAACCGGTTCCAGGACGGCAAGTTCACCGTCTACAATTCCAAAACCGGTCTTGCCGACAACTCTGTCTACTCCATCGGGGCGGCGAAGGATGGAAGCGTTTGGTTTGGTACGGGTGGGGGACTTTCCCAAATGAAGAATGGCTCCTTCCGTACTTTCACCGCCCAGCAAGGCCTGCCCAGCAAAAACGTCCGGGCCCTGTTCGAGGATCGCGACGGAACCCTCTGGGTGGGAACCAACGGCGGCGGCCTCAGTCAGTTTCGCGACGGGCATTTCAAAACCTTCACCACTCAGGACGGCTTGACCAGCAACGCGGTGTTCTCCGTCTACCAGGACAAAGAAGGAACCCTCTGGATCGGCACCTTTGGGGGCGGGGTAAACCGTTGGAGCAACGGCAAGTTCACCGCTTACAAAACGGCCCCCGACAACACGCGGCAGGACATCTGGGCTTTCCTCCAGGACCGCGAGGGGAGCCTCTGGATCTGCAGCGACAGCGGCCTCGGTCAACTTCGCGATGGCCAGGCCACCACCTACGGTTCCGCCGAAGGTTTGTCCAGTGACATCGTCCTGCCCATTTTCGAAGACCGCGAGGGAAGCCTCTGGATGGGAACCGCCGGCGGCGGCCTGAATCGCTTTCACAACGGGCAATTCACCTCCTACACAACCCGGCAGGGCCTGTCCGATAGCTTTGTGCTTACTCTTAGCGAGGATCAGCAGGGCGCCCTCTGGGTGGGGACGCGGCATGGTCTGGACCGGATGAAAGACGGCAAGTTTACGGTCTACACCACCAAGGATGGTTTGCCGAATGACATCGTTTTCTGCACATGGCCCGACCGCGACGGCAACCTCTGGTTTGGCACCCGCAGCGGCTTGGGGCGTTTCAAGGAGGGAAAGTTCACCACCTATACCACCCACGACGGTCTGTCCAACAACTACGTGACCTTTATCTACCAGGACCGCGATGGAACCCTGTGGGTGGGCACGGGGGGCGGCGGCCTTAACCGTTATCGAAACGGCATCTTCACCGCCTTCACCACTAAAGATGGCTTGTCCAGCGACATGGTGACGGCCATCCGCGAAGACGCCAATGGAATTCTCTGGGTGGGGACCAGCGGCGGCGGTTTGAATCGGTTGAGTGGCAGCAAGTTCACCAGCATCACCATGAAGGACGGCCTTTACGACGACAAGATCTTTCAAATTCTCGAAGACCGGAACCACAACCTCTGGATGAGTTCGAACCGGGGAATCTTCCGCGTCCGGGAGCAGCAACTCAACGATTTCGCCGACGGCAAGATCACCTCCGTTCAGTCGATCGCTTACGGTGTCGCCGAGGGGATGAAGAGCCGGGAATGTAACGGCGCCTTTCAGCCCGCCGGTTGGGCGGCCCGGGATGGCAAAGTGTGGTTCCCCACCATGCAAGGAGCCGTGGTGATTGACCCCGCCAACACCAGCGCTGCGGGCCTGCCGCCCCAAGTGCGGGTGGAGGCGGTGGTGGTGGACCGGCAATCCTTTGCGCCGGGGGAAGCCATCCGGCATGCGCCGGGAGAAGGCAAGCTGGAGTTTCATTACACCGGCATCAGCCTGTCGGCAGCCCAGCGGGTCCATTTTGAGTACCAGTTGGAAGGTTTTGATAAGGATTGGGTGGAGGCCGGCGGCCGGCGCGTGGCTTACTACACCAACCTTCCCCCCGGACATTATCGCTTCCGGGTAAGGGCGGCGGGCGACGATGGCAAGTGGACCGAGGCAGACGCTCCGTGCGCCCTCTATCTGGCCCCGCACTTCTACCAGACCTTCTGGTTCTACCTTTTGTGCGCAGGATTGGGCGTGGGACTGCTGGCGGGGGGCTACCGCGTGCGCATTCAGGCCCTGGCCGCGCGCGAGAGATGCCTCTCGTCGCGGGTGGAGGAGCGCACCCAGGAATTGCAGCAAGAAATTGTTGAACGTAAGCGCGTGGAACAGGATTTGGGAGTCGCCAAGGAAGCCGCGGAGGCGGCCAGCCGAGCCAAGAGCGAATTCCTCGCCAACATGAGCCATGAAATCCGCACCCCCATGAACGGGATCATCGGCATGACGGAACTGACTCTGGGCACCTCGCTCACCGGCGAGCAGTCCGAGTACCTGGGAATGGTGTGGGACTCGGCAAACTCGCTGCTGGGCGTCATCAACGACATCCTCGACTTCTCCAAAATCGAGGCGGGGAAAATGGACCTCTGCCCGGCGGAGTTCAATTTGCGCGAGCTGATTGAAACCACCCTGGGGATGTTTGCCACGCGCGCCAACCAGAAAGGCCTGGAACTGCTTTGCCAGGTGCGGCCTCTCGTGCCGGAAGTGGTCTTGGGCGATTCCGCCCGGCTGCGCCAAATCGTGGTGAACCTCATCGGCAACGCGCTCAAATTCACCGAGCGCGGCGAAGTGGCCTTGTCGGTGGATTTCGAACCGGGAGACGCGGACAAGAATCGCCTGCACTTTATGGTCAGCGACACGGGCATCGGTATCCCCGCGGAAAAGCAGAGCCTGATTTTTGATGCCTTCGCCCAGGCGGACAACACCACCACCCGCAACTTCGGCGGCACGGGGCTGGGACTGACAATTTCCTCCCGCCTGGTGCAAATGATGGGTGGACACATCTGGGTGGAGAGCCAACCCCATCAAGGCAGCCGCTTCCACTTTACGGCGGAGCTCCCCGCGGTGCCCGTGGCTTCCGCGTTGACTGCCCGCGAAGAAGTGCGTCTGGAGGGCCTGCGGGTTCTGGTGGTGGATGACAACGCCACCAATCGCCGCATCGTGAAGGACACGGTGGAGAGTTGGGGCATGAAGGTGCAGCTTGCAGAAAGCGCGGCGGCAGGCTTGGGAGCGCTTTACGGAGCGAGGGCCGAGGGACGTCCATTTTCCCTGGTGCTCACGGACTCCCACATGCCCGGTATGGACGGCTTTGCCATGGTGGATGTCATGAAGCAGAACCCGGACCTTGCCGTGACCACCGTAATGATGCTCACTTCCGGCCCCCAGCGGGGCGACATCGCACGCTGTCAGGAGCTCGACATCGCCGCTTACCTCACCAAGCCCATTCGCCAATCCCAATTGCGCGATGCCATTCTGAAATCGCTTCCCGCCCGGCCGAAGTGGGATCGGGTACCCGCCCCGGTGGCGCACCAGATCCTGGAAGCCCCTCAGCATCGCCTGCGCATCCTGCTGGCGGAGGACAACGCCATCAATCAGCGCCTTGCCCTCCGCTTGCTGGAAAAATGCGGCCACCAGGTGGCCGTCACCACCAACGGCCGCGAGGCCCTGGCGGCGCTTGACCACGGGGAGTTCGATGTGGTGCTGATGGATATCCAGATGCCCGACATGGATGGGTTTGAGGCTACCGCCGCTATCCGCTCCAAGGAAAGGTCCATCGGCAAACACCTTCCCATCATCGCCATGACCGCCCACGCCATGACCGGCGATCGCGAACGGTGCATCGGCGCGGGCATGGACGGCTATATCGCGAAACCCATCCGCCCGCAGGAACTGTTCCAGGCTATTTCCACGCTCGCTCCGGTTTGCTGAACAATTGCGCCCGCCACTCAGTCCACGCCCCTCTCCCCGAGCATCGGGGAGAGGGGACTCGTAGGGGTCGCCGCGGCGACCGTTCGGCCCAGCTTCCGAAGCGCCGTGGGCTGGTGCCACATCGCAAGATTGGAAGGAGCCCAGAGGCGATGAACAGGTTGAGGCAGCCGCATGGAATCCCAAGCCTGGAAAACCAGTTCGCGAGGCACCTGGATGTTCAACTTCTTCATGCATATTCATACACCAAAAATGAGTCTGAGCCCTGATCTACGTAAACGAAGCATTTCAATTAACTCCCTCCTTTTCATAAACTTATGTTCAGTGTCGAAATAAGTCATTTATTTTCATAAACTTCTGCTCAGACAGTGAAACTGACATTTTTTCTACATTTGTTTTAAGCAACTTACGGACGTTCACCCCCGATTTTGACTCCCGTTTTTTTCGCGCCACAGTGCATCAATATCACGCTAACTAGCTTAATTTCAGCGACTTGAGTATTTTATTGGGCAAGAGTAAATTCCGCTAAGTATATTTATTATCAGCAACATCTGTTGAGGAAATCTTCTATTTCTTGTTTTTCACGATCAGTTTTGAGCCTTAAGCAATCGCCAATCGGAACTCCTGACTCTCGATGCCGGACACCTCGGTCCATTGCGCGATTCCACCCTGAAACCTCGATCCACTGTAATAGGCAGCTTGTTGACGGCCAGCAGGGATGCGGACATGCCCAAAACGGGTTAAGACGGGGGCATTATGTCTGATTTTTCTTTCACTTTTCCTACCGGTAGTTCTTATCACAATATGAAATACCCGTGTGCGCTCATTCCCTTCCCGTTTATGCCAAGAGGTCCGATCTGCGTTCCGATTGGTGGGCTCCGATGGTCCGACTAGATCGGACTAGAAGTCGGAAAGAGCAAGGAGTGGTCAATCCGGCGCAGTGCGAGATCGCCAATTTCCGCGTGCGTCGTAGGGGCGGTTCGCGAACCGCCCGCCTTGTGCCATGGCCGTCTCGGCCATGACCCTCACGGGCGAGACGCCCGTGCCACCCCCACCCTTTTCGCCCCATCTTCCCAGGCAGGTGCCAGCTTATGGTATTGCGTCGTATTGCTCTGCGAACATTAATGCGGCCCTTCGTTGGCTTTTCTTCATCTCATGGATTTGTGCCCGGGCCTTGCCCCGCGCGGTCCGGGGGCCGGTGGACTTCTGCGAGTGGCAGCGATGGCAGGTAACCAGCTCAGCAGTCGGGTTGGGAGAATTACGCAGGGACACAACTCCGCCTCCATTCCCACACCTTAAATTGTATACCTGAACGATACGCGTGTCAAGAGAATTAGCTATTTTTAGAGGCTACTTCCTGCATCACTTTGCTTTGTCCGTGGTCTTTTGAGGTTTCGCTTCGGTCTTGGATTCCGAGCAAGCCTTCCTGGGAACGTACTCAATCCACTCGCCGCCTCTGCAAACAAACAGACTGTCGATGGCTTTTGGTTTGACCCTGTAAATCGACCAGTCTTTGCAGTCGTCGGGAAGCATGTCCGCGATGGCAGCTTTTTCTTCTTCAATGGCGCCAATCTCCGTCCCCACTCCGCCGGGATTGAGAGCCGTACTCCCGCCCGCCTGAACCGGCTTCTGCTCAGCCGGTTTCTGCTGCGCCAATCCTGTTCCCACGAGGATGAAAAGCGTCAAGCAAAGCACTAGGTTCTTCATTTCAATCCTCCGTATGCTGGAAGAATTCTATCGCTTAATGCGTTTCCTCTTGCGGGGGGAATGGGGGGCTCGAAAGGCATTGACATTATGTCTGAACCAACCCGCGCCCACTTGATTCCGTGAATTTTCGGTGATAGCCTTCTGTTTCGCTCTGCCCTCCTAAGGAGACAATTTATATGATCAGCAGCTATCCGCTTTCTCGCTGCCCTGCTTGCAAGAAGGCCTTTCGGCTGGAAATCAAGAGCCCCACCACTCTTGCGCCCACCGTGGGGCTGGTGGCGTGTCCCCACTGCGGGCTGAAGTTCCAACGCTTTGATCCGCAGTATCTGAAGGCGTCACCCCCGCAGGCTGCCGCCCGGTAGATTTTTGAACTCATTCTCAGTCAAACCTGCCCTTTTTAGAACTGCACGGGCAGGGTCTTCAGCATTCGCGTGCTGGGTTTCTGCAAATCCCAGTTGGGCTTATCCTCCACGAGGCGGATGGCGGGCAGGCGTTCCATAACCGTTGAGAACACGATGTGCCCCTCAGCGCGGGCCAGCGGCGCTCCCACGCAGAAGTGAATTCCCCATCCAAACGCAATGTGACGGTTCCTCTGCCGCCGAATGTCGAACCGGTCAGGATCGGCAAAGTGGGCGGGGTCGCGATTGGCCGCGTTGAGCATTTGAAAAACCATCTCGCCGGCGTGAATCGGTTTGCCGCCCATTTCCCCATCCTGCTTCATCAAGCGCGGTTGGCGGGCGATGGGGCTTTCGTAGCGGAGAATTTCCTCGATGGCGGAAGTGAGCAGCGCCGGGTCGTTTTGGAGGAGCTGCCACTGCTCGGGGTGGCGCAGGAGGGTGTAAATCCCGTTGCCGATCAGCGACGTGGTGGTTTCGTGTCCCGCCACCAGCAGGGTGATGGAGGTATTGAGCAATTCCGATTCGGAAAGCCTGTCGCCCTCGGACTCCGCGGCCGCGAGTTCGGTAAGCAAATCTTCGCCCGGGTGGCGGCGCTTTTCCTGGATCAGTTCGCCCAGATAGGCGCGAAGTTCCACCAGCGCCTTTTGCGAGCGTTGGATGACCTCGAGCGGCGGTTTGTTGACTCCCTGGAACGCCAGCAAGCCATCCGCCCAGCCTTTGAAGAGGTACACGTCAGACTGGGGCACGCCAAAGATCTCCGAAAACACGGTGACGGGCAGAGGAACGGCGAGGTCCTTGATGACGTCCATGCGCCCGGCCGGCTGCGCGGAATCCAGCAACTCATTCACAATCGCCTGGATGCGCGGCCGCATGGACTCCACTACGCGCGGAGTGAACGCTTTGTTGATCAACCCCCGAAACCGCGTGTGGTCAGGGGGATCGGAATGGATAAGCCCCTTCTGGCGGTAGTGATCCTCAAAAGGTTTGAACTCGGCGCGCGATTCGGGCGGCAAGTATTCGACGGCCTTCGCCAGGCGCCCCTCGTTGGAGAAATGGCTCACGTCCTTGAACGTGGTCACCATGTCGTCGTATCGGGTCAGCACCCATCCGCCGATGGAATCGCTCCAATGGACGGGATCCTCCTCGCGCAGCCGGCGCAGGATGGGATAGGGATCCTCCATAAAATCTTTGGAGACCAGTAATTCATCCAGGGCTTTTAAAAAGGTTGACGGCATAAACCCATCATGGCCTAAAGTATTGCTTTGCGTACAGACAAAGATACAATGAGATTCCGCCTCCAGGAGGGCCTATGGGAAAAAAAGATGACAAAGCATCTCGCCGGGAATTTCTGAAGGCGGGAGTGGGAATGGTAAGCGCAGTGGGCATGGGTTCCGCTCCTTTCCAGGCGGCGGGAGCGCCTTCCCCGCCCCCTCGGAGGCCCAACTTCGTCTTCTTGCTCGGCGAGGGCCATCGCCCTGACGCGCTCAGCCTCAACGGGAATCCCATCGTTCGCACCCCCAATTTCGACCGCATCGGGCGCGAGGGGATGCAGTTCACGAATTCGTTCACCGTGAACGCACTGTGCCTTCCGGCACGCTCCTGCGCCTTGACGGGCCTCTACACCCACACGACGGGATGTGTGGACAACAAAGGCCGGATGGTTCCCCTGGAAGTCCCCCTTTTCACCGAGCTCCTGCGCAGCGCCGGCTATGAGGTGGCTTTGTTCGGAAAGACCCACATCCCCCGAATCGGCGAGCGCGGATGGGACTCCTATTTCGGCTTTCCCGGGGCGGCCACGGATTATTTCTGGCCGGTCATTGACGAGGGTGCGAATGGAAAAGTGAAGCCCCCCCAGGTCTTCGAGGGATATGTTGACGATCTGGTTACGGACCGGGCCATCGCCTGGATGAAACAGCAGCGCGAAAAGCCTTTCTGTCTTTGCCTGTGGTTCCAGGCGCCCCATTCTCCCTTCTTCCGGCCGCGGCGTTATCTGGATTTGTACGACGGTGTGTCGATCCCCAAGCCCCGCACGTTTGACGAAGACTTGAAGGGATACCCGGGGAAACCCAGCGTCTTCGCCAATGCCGACAACAAAATCGGCGGCCCTTATGCGAAGCACAATGAGACGGCGGGCAATTGCGCGCGGTCGCTCGAGGAAGTCGTCAAGGACTATTATGCCGGCGTCGTGGATACGGACGATAACGTGGGCAAGGTCTTCCAGGCGCTCACCGACCTCGGCCAGCTCGATGATACGGCCATGCTCTTCAGTTCCGACCACGGGTTCTTCCTGGGCGAATGGCGCATGTACGACAAGCGCCTGATGCATGAACCCTCCATCCGCACTCCCATGCTGGTTCGCTACCCCAGGATGATCCGCGCCGGGTCAACGAGCAAGGACATGGCGCTGATTACGGATATCGCTCCCACCTTCCTCGATCTCGCCGGCGTCCCCGTTCCCGAGTGGATACAGGGGCAGAGCCTTGTTCCCCTGCTGAAAGGCGAAGAACCGAAGTCGTGGCGGAAGGATTGGCTGTACGAGTACTACGAGTATCCCGGCCCCCACAACATCCGGAAACACCGGGGCGTCCGCACGGAGCGGTACAAGCTGATTCACTATTATGAAGCCCCGGAGGAATTCGAATTATACGATTTGCAGGAGGACCCCGGAGAACTCCACAATCTTCATGGTGATCCCTCCCACGCCGCGCTCGGCCGGCAACTTCGCCGGCGCCTGGAAGAACTTCGCAAGGAGACGGAGGACGACTACATTTACGCTGAACCTGCCCCGGTGGCGGCGCGCTCCGGGCGTTCATAGGAAGGGACCTCGACCGGCGCCAAGGCCACGGGTATCCAGGTGGGATCGGCCTTCGCGGCAAATCCATCGGAGTTCCGCGCTCGCGACTTGACGCGTTCGGCGACAAGCCATAGGGCGCCCAGGGCGGCCGGCAGTAGAATCGCGAAGACAAACCAGATCAATGAGGCGCCTACGGCGGCGCCGGAGGACACGGCGTACGGCGACAGCAACAGCGCCGCAGCGCCTTCGCGCACCCCCATGCCGCTGAAGGAAACGGGCAGGTCCCCCGCCAGCACGATATAAGGGTAGGTGGCGAGCGCGGTGCTGAAGGCCGTGGGGGCAAAGGCGCGGAGGAGAAAGAAGAACGAGGCCAGTTCCGTCCACATCGCGCCCACTGCCAGGAGGGCGAAGCGATGCGTCGGGACCATGGGCATCCCGGCGGCCGCATCCATAAAATGCCCCCGGAAATGCCGTGACTTTCGCGCCAGATGGGAAAGGTGGGAAACCAGCGAGGGGAAACCCATCACCACGGGGAGCAAGGCCAGCCAGACCGCCACTCCGAAAAGGGCGGCGGGGCGGGAGGTGAGGAGAAACAGGCTTGCCCCCATCAACGTCAGCAGCGCCCAGAAATCCAACAGACGGTCATAGACCGTCAGCAGCGCCACCTGCGCGCGTTCCTCCTCACGAACAAAAACGCATCGCCCCAGTTCTCCCAGCCGCCCGGGGGTGATCAATCCCAGCGCAAAGCCCCCGAAAAGTGCGCGCAGCGACTGCCGAAGGCGGCCCTTGCCCGCCGCCGCCATCAGACGGTGCCACTTGTAGGCGCGCAGGAAAATCAGCACCAGAAAACAGAAGAGCGCCAGAAACAGGCTGCCCACTTCCAGGGTGCGAAATGCCGCCCGCAAACCCGCGAAGGGGACGCGCCAGACGACCACCACGATGACCCCAAGCGAGAGGAAGATCTGCTTCCAGGGAATTGAGCGCACTAACGTATGCCTCCTGCCCAAGGGGGACACGGCACTCTTCAAATCCCTGATATCGGCATAAGCAGGCCTGAACCTTAATCAGATTCTTCGCATCTTGGTGAGGCAAAATGGGATGTATTGGGAAGTCTCAGGGTCACCGGTTGGCTTCTTCGCCACGGTACGTCGCCTAAACCCCGCCGTAAAAACCGCGGACGTCAAAACGGGGGGGCCGCGCTGCGCTCGCTCGATTTCGCGTGTTCTCCTGATGTCCCGGCGCCCGCCTCGTTGAACCCATCCAATCCTTCCGCCTCGAACTCGTGCAAGATCCGCTGTAAGTAGAAACTGAGATTACTCTTCATGATCAAGTGAGGCGCGAGGCGCAGTTGGTGCGAAGGATAGCGGCCATCCACAATGAAATCGAGCAGCATGCGAAGGGCAAATCGGCCCTGGCTGCGCGGCCGCTGATACAGCGTGGCAACCACCGCACCACTTTCAAGATGGCGGGCCAACGCCGGAAACAGATCGGTGGTGATGACCGTCAGCCGGCCCATACAACCGGCATCTTCCAGGGCTCGAAATACCGGAGTCGAGTTTGCTGTACTAATGTACAGACCGTTCAAGTCGGGGTGATGGGACAGCAGCTTACGACACTTTTCGTAAGCCTCGGTTTCGTCCTCGTGATTCTGAATGGGCTCCAGTACCTGCACCGACGGAAACAGGGAATGGACAGCGCTCTGGAACGACTGGTATTTTTCGGCGTGGTCGGTAATTGCCAAGTCACCGGTTATGACGGCGAGCTTGCTACCCCCCTGCAGGATGCGAGTTAACAGTTCGCCCGCCATGGAACCGCTGATGAGCGAATCTATGGATACCGTCCCGATGCGCTCCGTCCCCGGCGCGTCCGTGGCGACGCAGACCACGGGGATTCGGGAGCGGGACGCCTTGCGAACCAGTGAACGCAGGTTGCGCGGGCGCCCCGTGGCCATGATAATTCCGTTCACGTTGGAGGCCAGCGCGACCTCGAAAGCCGCTTCTTCGCCCGCTGCCAAATGGGGGAAGGTGCGGGTCTCAATGTCGACCCCGGAAGAGGCAAACAGGTTGGCCTCCTCCTGAATTCCCTCGCGCACTAAATCCCAGAACGACGCGATCTGGTAGGGGAGATTCACCGATATGCGCAGCCGGCGCTTGGAAGAGAGCAAACGTGCAGCCGGGTTCGGCCGGTAACCCCGCGTCTTGGCCATCTGCAGCACGCGTGCCTTGGTCATGGGGTTCACGCCCCGGCGGTCGTGCAGTGCCCGGTCCACGGTCCCGATCGACAGCCCCAGAGCGTCCGCAATGTCTCGAATTCTGGTGTTCCGCTCCATGACGATCCTGCTCCTCGGCAACGTTTGCGTTAACGGGATAGGAAATCCTCGACCCCTGCTTCCTTCCACGTCACTTGGCCACTAGAAATACCTCAGGGAGCTGTAAATGTCGAGAGAAAATTTATCATGAAAGAGCTTGACATCGAGGGGCTGCGGGCGTACAAGTGCTGGGTCAGTTACGTGTGCGTTAACGTAGATCGGGGGGTGCGGCCGGGCAGATCGGAGCCGCACAAGATTTCGCCGAAGGATCGGAACGCATACGAAAAGAGAGAATGAAACTCTCAATTTTGGACCAACATCGAAGGTGCAAGGAAATCGAGGAGGGGTGTATGGAATTTCGTAAAGGGCAGGTCATTCATCGTGTCCTTATAGGGTTTAGTGTGGTTGCCTTCATCGCGCTGGGATTAATGGGATCTGGAAGCTTGCTTGCCCAGCAAGTAGCGTCAATTAACGGAACCGTGGTCGACCCCACCAGCGCGGCGGTCCCCGGCGCGCAACTGGTTTTGACTAATGTCGGAACAGGCACCACGCGGCAAGCAGTCTCTTCCGCGCAAGGCTACTTTAATTTCACCGATCTTTCCGCCGCCCGCTATAGCCTGCGTGTCACCGCCAAAGGGTTTGAGACGCTCAACATGAACGATCTCAACTTGAACGTGGGGCAACAGATGACCGTGCAGCCGATTCTCCAATTGGGCACGACCACCCAGACCGTGGCGGTGATCGGAACTCCCCCGCCGGTCACCACCTCCTCGGCTTCGATCGATCAGACGGTGCAATCGAGCCAACTCGTCAACCTGCCGCTCAACGGCCGGAATCCGGTGCAGTTGTTAGCCCTAACTCCCGGAGTGATCGCCCAAGGGAGCGGCGGACAATTCGGAATGACTCAACTCCAGTTCAGTGCACCGGGCACGAGGACGAACGATTTCAACTACAGCCTGGACGGGGGTACAAACAACGATACGTTTTACGACCTGTCGGACACCTACCCTAATCCCGATGCGCTCCAGGAGTTTACGGTGGAAACCCGAGGCGTAAGCGCCACGCAGGGCCGTGGATCCACCGAAGTCTGGGCGCAAACCAAGTCGGGCTCCAACCAATTTCACGGCAGTGCGTTTGAATTCGTGCGCAACTATGACATGGACTCGCGTTCCTTCTTCTCACCCACTACCTCGATCTTCAAGCGCAACCAGTTCGGGGGAACGATTGGCGGGCCGATCATCAAGAACAAACTCTTTTTCTTTGCCTCTTACCAAGGAACGAGGCAGAACGGCACTCCGGGGGTGACTCAATACCCCACCCTCACCGCCGCCGAGCGACAAGGGAACTTCTCCGCCATATCCACAACTTGTGCTACGACTCCCAGCACCTGCCTCAAGAATCCTGCGGGGGGAACCTTCGCGGGTAATATCATTTCCCCGATCAGTACCTTTGCCGCAAACTATATGCAGAAACAACTGCCTGCACCCAATGACCCTACCGGCGGCTACTACATCTTTCAGCCCGTCACCCTGATTGATCAGAATCAAGTGGTCAGCCATGTCGATTACAATATGGGGACGCACGACCGGATCTCCTTCCTGTACTTCATGGACAATATTCCCCAGACGGTGGGGCGGACCACGGCGACCATGGCCTCTCAGGCCTCAATTTTCCCCACGCGGCACCAAAACTTTACCCTCCGG
>Ga0326727_10008794_pt1 | contig 25353 bp, 23 predicted proteins | sample MB2enrmetagenome_FD_207643 | JGI IMG/M metagenome (GOLD analysis project Ga0326727, IMG submission 207643) | Lab enriched peat soil microbial communities from McLean, Ithaca, NY, United States - MB29MY | ecosystem: Environmental > Terrestrial > Soil > Wetlands > Peat | place: USA: New York... | reverse complement strand
CGATTCAAGAGGGTTGGTCGTCACTACATCGGCTTTTCGGAACTCCGAAACTCAGCCGCGGCAACGGCGTGATGGAAACAAAAGACGGCTCTCTTGTCCGCTGGGTTCGGCAGCCTTAAAACAGGCCCAAAAAAGTTGCGGAGTCACCTCAACTGCGGAAGTTGGGCTAACAGGTGTGGAACGATCCCGCAAATCTGCGGGAACATCCCGCACCAACCGCCACGCGAATCGCTGCTAGCGTTACCGTCCAAGTTGACTCCGGCGGGCAAACCGTTGACAAACAAGAATATGTATAATTACTCACATGTCTGGACGGTATGGAACTGCACCTGCTCATTCCCTTCCGTACGGCCGGGGCAATATCAAACTCGGCCGGAGAAAGGAGGAGATGAGAGGTTGAAGCAGTTCTCAGCGCCTGGGCGGTGGGCATTGGCGTCACTGGTACGTGACGTCAGCAGATCCCTATGTCGGACGACCGCCCAAGTGCACCCAAGCGGGCGCCGAAGTTCTGAAATGGAGTTTTGGTTTCGAAATACTCGAGGAAAGATTTGAGGGACCGGCAGTCCGTCGGCCAGGAGAGCGGAGTTAGCATGCCCGGGCGCTTGCTCTCTATCGGTCTGTCGGTCCTTCGCCAGAGCGGCGAAGAGGAGGCCGTGGAAACGGCGGTCGACACGCTTGTCCGTGACGCCCTGCACGACCGCGAGTCGCCGGAACTGCCAGTTCGGTGGGCCATGCTGCTGGCCACGGCCGACTGGTGCGAATCCGATCCGTCGCTTCCCCAAAGCATCTGCGCGGCGCTCCGCAGGTCCCTCCATTACGATGTTCCGCTCATCGGCGGCAGCATGGCGAAGCTGTTCTGCTCGCGAGGCGATGCCGGGTTCTTCGACCATGGCGTGATTCTGGCCCTGTTCTGCACGAATGATCTTTTGGTAACTGTCGAGTATCTTGAGAATCCGTACGATGTCGAGGGCCAGCCCGACATCGGGAGACTCAGCGACTTCGCTTCGGCACTTGAGAGCAATGCGCCAGTCAGACTCGGAGCGAGCGCCGAGCGCTACCTGTTTGGAATACTCCCCGGTTTTCTGCCCGACGGGCGCGGCGGGCGAATGCACCACGACACAGAACTCTATTACGCGATCCTGGCCGCGTTCGGGCATGAGTATAGCCTTCTTGGCGCCTCGGCGGCGAATGGTCCTATGAGTACGGGCTACCAGTTCGCCAACGACCGGTGTATGCGCAAGGGGTTGGCATTGGCTCTGGTGGAGACCGACCTCGCTGCTGGAAATGCCATGGAGCAAGCCTTCGAGCCGATTCCAGGGAAGCGAGTCTCAGTGGACAAGCTCGTTGGGGACGCGGAGCTGGGTTACGACGTGGAGCAGTTGGATGGGATGGACGCCGCCCTCCGGGTTCAACAGCTAAGAACTGAACTCGAGCTTCAAAAGGACGAGAATCCCCTGCTCGCCCTGCGCTCTGGGGGCGATTTCAGAATCCTCCCGTTGATCGACCCGCCCGCTCAGGGCACGGGACCAGTCCGGATCATGCGCAAAATGGCGCTCCGCGACTGTTTCTACGTGATGGAGCGGAAGCCGGAGCGGAGGGCTTTGGCCGATGTGGTGATCGCGGCGCTCGAAGGCGCCGTAGGGGCCAGCCGCGGGAAGGCATGCGACCTTGCGTTTCTGCTTGTGTTTGCCAGTGCCGGACTCTACAACTATTACTCCAAACGGGGTATGGAGTGGGAGAGAGTCGACAGATGGCTCGCGGACCTACGCCAGGAGGCTCCGCCGGCTCTTTTTGGGGGTCTCTGCGACGGTGAATTCGGTGAAAGCCAATTCCGCGGGGCTCGAGCCAACAACTTGTCGCTGTGGGTCCGCTGTCTCTTGGACTCCTACTCGCCGCGCGCAGAGACGCGCGAGCTACAGCGAAGACTCATGCAAGCGGCAGCCACCCTGCTGGCGTGCGACTCTCCCACTTCGGTCATGCAGACCGCATTGAATGAAGCCGTGGGGGCGGGCACAGAGGGCGGCCAGATCTGCCTGCTCGACGAACAGATCGGCCTCATCCTGGGCGAGGGCTTTGGATTCGGTTATGCTACCCCGGTCTCGCGGTTGGGTCACGACTGGAAGGCTGCCGCGAAGATCACCCGGCGTTCCGCGCCGAAAGCGGTCGGCGGGGACTTTCCTCCCGAGTTGGATGACTGGTCCATCCCCGTGGTCGTGATTCCGCCAGGATCACGGATGGTCCACCCGGAGGACGAGGATACTCTAACGCTGATCACGCGGACGCTTCGTGCGATCTTCGTGCCGGACGCGAAGGACCCGAAGTTTCGAATCGACGCGGACGGCTTTGCAGCCAGCAAGAACCTGGTCCAATTGGCAATTCCATTGGTTGGGTCCCAGCGCAGCGCCATCGGCACATTCCAGATCAGCTTTCCGGACGGCACGCTCCTCGACCGCGAGTCCTTCGCCCTCTGGGTCAGCTACGCGCAGACCATCGCCACCACTCTCGAAACCGAGCAGGAGAGAGAAGAAAGGCGGGTCAGGGAAGAAATCCTCGCCATTGGAAATCGGATCCTCCGGGAACCCCTCTCTCCGTCCCAAGACCGTTATGAATGGTGCGACCGGTATCTCAAGGATGTGAGCGAGCAGTTGGGAGCCGATTACACTCACATACGGCTTAAGAAGGACGAAGAGTTTCATCTGGTCGGCGCGGCGCCGGAAGGCGGGTTGACGGAATTGCGCCGGCAGACGCGACCGGTGACGCGCCTCGGCATCGCCGGCACTCCCGACGAGGTAGTGCTCCAGACCAATGGTTGCGTATATAACACGGCGGAGGAAATAGAGCGTTTCCACGAACAAGTGTACGCGATCGAGAATCAGGAACTTGGTGAAGCTCTTAATGCAGAACAGGCGAAGATTCGGTCAACGGCAATCCGCCCGCTTTTCGATCAGGATAGACTGATCGGCTACTGGGTGATCGACAGCGTGCGCGAGTATTTCTTCACTGAGCGGCAGATCCGGATCGTGGACGCGGTTGGGAAGTTTCTGGGCACGATGGTGCGCGTCAAGGAAGCGGACTACTACCGCGCTGTGCTCAAGGAATACCGCGAGCGCATGGAACGCGCTTCGCGGGGGGGATCTCCGGAAGATTGGCTGGAGCGGATACTAATGCTCCTGTGCGATTTCACGCAGGCCGACTGGGGGGCGTTGTTCGTATGGAGCCAGCCGCCGGGCAAACTCGTCCTTCGGGCCGCATATAACTGGCACACGCGGATGGAAGGGCAAGCCAACTACGACCTCGGCGAGGGCTGGACGGGCCGGCTGGCGATGGCAGACGAGGACATAAGCACACTCTCAGGCTCTGCGGATTGGGGCGTGTTGGACAAATATCGAGACTGCATTGAACCTCCCGAATGGAGGCGGGGAGCCGGCTCGCGAACGCCGCGAATCGGTCTGAAGCTGACGGCCGGCGAGAGCCTCGTTGGGGTCGTGACTCTTGGTTATTACCACGAGCACGCCAGCCGCATGGCCGCCATCGACGAGTCCACCCAGGCTGTGCTGAGGGATGCGGGGCAGGTAATCGCTCTTTCTGTTACCGCTGTTAAAGACAAGGCGGAGCGAGATCGGTGGGAACAACTGCATGCGACTAAGGAACGAGTTGCGACACTGCTCATTTCCGAGGCGGAATCCGAGGGCCGATGGCAATTGGTAATGGACGAGCTTCGCCAGGGGTTCCCTGTCGATCGGGTCTCCTTCCACCTTGTTGGGAACCGTGGTATCGAACACGGTTGGAGCTCTCCTGCTTCATTCGCATCCGACGCAGAACCCATCGATCCGGCGGATTACTCGCGGCTTCGGCGGTTAGTCGAGAGCACGCCGGCAGACTTGGCTACAGTGCTGATATCCAACCCCGAAAGCCCTCGCCAGGATGAATGGCCCGCCGGGGAGGGAGTGCAGGGTCTGTTTGCCGCGCCGGTCTTCTCCGTCGAAGGAAAGGTCTGCGGCGTGCTGGAGTTCCTCAGCCGCAAGCCGCGGCGGTCGCACTTCGATCCTTTTTTCGACGACATCGAGAAACGGGCGGCCTGGGACGTCGCCCAGATCCTGGGCGCAGCCATCAGCGCGCGCGACTACAACCAGGCGCTGGAGGAATTGCAGAACAAGCTGGGAACCGCCAACACGATCGCCGCAACAGGCCTGTTCAGCGCGCACGTGATGCACGAGCTGATGGACCCTTTTGTCAGAATCCAGCGGGCCATCGACCTCCTACGGGCAACAAGAGGCCAGGAACCCGAGAGGTACTACGGGACCATCGAAGAGCAGAAGGACCGGGCTGTGGCCATCATCGAGCGGGCCAGGAATCGCGGCATACCGGGCCCCCGCATCGAGGACCTGCGAAACATAGTTCGTGACGCAATGCGCGTGATCGGTCCAGCAATCCCAGTCCTGGGCGTCAAACTCCGCCTGTCCAACGAGGCGCAGGCGAAGGTTCGTGTCGACCTGATGTCGATGGTCAGCGCGCTGGTCAACCTGCTCAACAACGCGTTGGAGGCCATGTCGGGCACGGGGGTTCTCGCCGTAACCACGGAATGTTCGCCGGATGGGAAGCGCGCTTTCATAAAGATCCACAACTCCGGTGGCCACCTGAGCGAGGATGAGGTGGGGCGGATCGGTTTCCCGGGGTTCTCCTCCAAAGGCGAGCACCATCTCGGACTGGGCGTGGCTCTGGCCAGGCAGAGCATCGAGGAATTCGGCGGAACCCTGCGGTTCAGCTCGCCGGACGAGGGGGGAGTCGAGGCCGTTATCGAGTTGCCCACATACCGGGACGCCACTGGACAAGCGATAGGGTTGTAAAGAAGGAGATTCATGAGGCCACTAAAGGTACTGTTGATCGAAGACGATCCGAAGGATGCCCAAGCACTCACAGAACTGCTGGAAGCCACCGGGGCCGCCGGGATAGTTGGGGACCTGTACAGCGAGATCAAGATCCGCCGTGCGGGAAATCAGAGGGAAGCGGACGAGGCAGCCGCACCGGGCTTCCAGTACGACATTGTGCTTCTCGACTTGCAGTACCCGCTGGAGAATGAGCCCCTCATTGACGAGACCCCCCCTAAGCTGCAGGGGATGGAATGGCTCCCCAGCCTCAGACATCTTCAGCCGCACGCCGCAATCGTGATACTGACCAAGTGGGCTGAGGTGCAGTACGCGGTGAAGGCGATTCGAGACCATCACGCGAACGAGTTCGTGGCAAAAACGGACCGTTTCGACAGCATTCTGGCGCGGATTCAGACGGCCTGGAAGAACGCCCGCGACGTTCGGCAGGCGCTCACCCTGCGAAACGAGTATCAGACCCTCTTGAGGAGCCTCGGTTCCCGGGTTTTCGCGAAGGATATGGGCGCTTTGATTAGCAGCACCAAGACGCGGCTGCTCCGCATCGCACAGGAGATTGAGGGCGGCGATCCATCCGCGGCGGAAGAGGCCCCTGGACGAATCCGAGAAGCAGTCCGACGCCTGTCTGACGAGTTCGACGAAAAAACGCCGTTGGTGGACGGTCTCTACGAACGTCTGGCCGAAGTGGACTTGGTGAAGGAAGTGATCGAGCCCCTGGAAATGCTGTATGAACAGCCGATCGACATCTCTCAGGTCCGCGACCGATCCATCAAGGTTTGGACCTTTCCGGGCGATCTCCGGGCTGCGCTTCGAGAGGTGGTGCAGAACGCCATCGACACCAAAGCTACCACGGTTGCCATCGGAGTGGACGTGATCGGGAAGGATGCTGTAATCCACATCAGGGACAATGGCGGGGGATTCTCGAGCGAGGCACTGAAGCGCATGTTCGAACCGGGCTACACGTCTCGCAAGGAGGAGGGCGCGTACCACCAGGGGCTAGGGCTATACATTGCCCGACGCGTGATGCGTTCGATTGGCGGGGAGATCCGGGCGGAAAATGAAAACGGCGGCGCCCACGTCACGCTGACCGTTAGGAATTTGGAGAGGGCGTGAAAATCGGAATCGTCACAGCCGATGACGCGCTGGCGCACTTCCTGGAGACGGAGATCCGGGAGGCGGGCCATGATGTGATCCGTTCCCGCGACTTGGCGGCGGCGCTCAAGACCGGCCCGATGCTGATCTTCGCCGAATGGACGCCCGAAGCCGGATTGGAAGCTGTCTTGGAAGACCTGCGGCTTGCCGCGTCCATGACGCCGCCCGTTCCGCTGGTGGTCCTGGCGCCGCACGGCGCGGCGACGCAACGGGCGCGATCGGTGGGAGCCTGGGATGCGCTCGTCTCGCCGCCGGATCCGGAGGAGATCCACGCCGAAATTCGGCAGGCTACCGGTTCTCTTGCCTTCCTCGACCCAGTGGAGCGCGCCAGGTTCGAACGCTTGGTTCAGGAAAGCCTTATCGGCGAGAGTCCGAACTTCCTCCGTTGCCTGGACGAGATGCGGCTCGCCGCCCGTTCCGAGGCCAACGTTTTGCTGATCGGCGAAACCGGCACGGGGAAGGAGATGTTCGCACAGGGCATCCATGCGCTCGGCCGGCGATCCGGAGGCCCGTGCGTCGCGGTGAACTGCGGCGCCATCCCGGCGAACCTCTTGGAAAGCGAACTGTTCGGAGCGGCAAAAGGCGCCTTTACCGGCGCGGATCGCGACAGGCCCGGCCGGTTTGAAGCCGCGGAAGCGGGAACGCTGCTACTCGATGAGGTTGGGGACATCGAACTCGGGCTGCAAGTCAAGCTGCTGCGCGCCATCGAGCAGAAAAAGTTCCAGCGCCTTGGCGAAAACAAAGACCGCGAGTTCGGGGCGCGCCTGATCACGGCAACGTCGGTGGATCTCGAACAGGCCGTGACCGCCGGGCGGTTCCGGCCGGACCTGTTGGGACGCCTCGACCAGTTCCGGATTGCGCTGCCCCCGCTTCGTGAACGGCGGCCGGATATCGCCCTCCTGGCGCGCCATTTCAAGCTGAAACACTGCGGTGCGCGCATCGTGGAAATCAGCCGGAGCGCCATGGACGCCCTGGAGAACTTCGACTTCCCGATGAACGTTCGGCAACTGGAGAACGCCATTATCGGGGCGCTGGACCGCTCGGCTCCAGGCGAGATGATTCTCCCCAGACATCTGCCCAAGGAGATCGTTTCGCCGGTGCCGCGCAAAGCCGCGGCATCCCGGCATACGATTGCGGTCCCCGACGGCCTCGGATACAAAGCGACGCGCGAGACCGCCCAGCGGGCAGTAGACAGAATCTTCCTCAAGCCCCTGATGGAGGAATGCGGCGGCAACCAGAGCCGTACGGCCGAGAAGGCCGGCATCGACCGCGGGACCCTGAAGGAAAGGCTCAAGGACCTCGACAAGGAGCCGGAATGACGCCACTGAACACCACAGCGACCTTTCAACGAATTCTGTTCGTCGATCTCAAAGGTGCCTCCGACGGACTTCCGGACAACATACTCGATTTAAGGGAATGGACCTGGAGGCGCACACCTTTCGTGCGGTGGTCCTACGCGAAGGGGACCGACGACATCGAGATTTTGAAGGAGCGCTTCGGCAAAGCCGATTTGGGCGTGCTCCTCTGGCCCGCGGATTCCGGGGGGGCAGACCCAATCCCTCAGTGGATCCGCAAGAACGATTTTCGACCCCTGCCACTCTTGGTCGTGTGGCCGGGATCGGATCACAAGGAAGTCATCGATGCCAGCATGACTGGTTGGAAGACGTGGCGTTTGCTGCCTGCCAGCGAAACGCAAGACCCTTCCAAGGTCGCCGCGGCCTTTGAGGCGCTTGGAGTCCAGTTCCGGGATTATGACCTGGAGTTGGTGCCAGATCAAAACGATCTCTTTGTGACCGGCATGATCGAGTCGTTCGGGCGCAAACGTCAGAAACATCTTTCTGGCGCCCAGCCGGATGTTCTCCAACTAGGCCGCCAATACCTGGAACACATCATCCAGCGTTTTTTCCCGGACGACAAGACCGTGAAGATCCACGCTGTCGGAGGCGGCTGGTCGGGTGACTCCCTATGCCGCGTTTATGTGGGTCCGGAGCTGCATGAACATTTCATCAAGTTCTACAGTGACAAAGAGCCGAACGACAAAGAGAAGAGTGGCAAGAAGAAGTACGAGGCTGAGTTCAAGAACCATCTCAAAGCGCAAGATTCTCTAGGGGAGCATATCGTGACCCTGAAGCGGGTACCGGGCCTCGGTGGGGGGGACGGACCGGAAGCCGAGGCATTTCCCGCGGAAACGCAGCCGCCCGTGTGGGCGATCTGCTTCGAGTCCGCCGCGAAAGGATATCCCGGCTGCGAGACATTCAAGAGACTCTATGCCATTTGGGCGGACGGCTCTGTGGACCAGGCGATCAACCAGTTGCTTACCGCCGTTCCCGCCCCGTTCGATCCGACCAAACAAGAAAAGCGAGCCCCCTGGGGCACTGATAAGGGCAGCCGGTTCCGGTTGACGAGTGATCTGAAGCGGAGCGTCCTCTACACCATCTCCGACCTCGATTCCTACGGACCCGCCGTCTGCGGGAAGGATTGGCCCACGGTTTGCAGCACGGTTAAAGACCTGGTCTACCGACCACTTAGCGAGCTTCCCTGGCTCGAAGTTCCCTGGCCCGTAGCGATGGGATACATTCATGGGGACCCGAACTCACGAAACTGCTTTTTTGACGAGAACGACCCGACGCGGTTGAAGCTGATCGATTGCGGCGACTTTACTGAACAAGGGCGGTTGGTTTCGGACCTGGCAATGATCGAGAGGGAACTCAAGATCGTTCTCATGGGCACCGATCCGATGGCGAAAGGCTACCTGGACCTGGACCCCAGGCGTCTCAGCGGAGCGCCGCATCCCCTCGCCTGGTGCGCCGCGGAACAAGCCTCCATCGCAAAGGGGCTCGCTTACACGGAGAAAGACGCGGAGCTAGCCCTGGCTGCCGATCCCTCCATTCGGCGCGCTTACCGCGCCATCGCCCGCGTCCGCGCCAGGGCCAAGGCGGTCTCCGGCGATTTTGACCCTTGGGGCAGGCACTACTTTGCGGCCCTCCTTTACTGGACTCTCGACATCTTGAAGGAGCCGGCGGTGCGCCGCACCAAGAAGTTGCTCGCAATCTATTCGGCAGCGCAGATCCTGCGGAAGGACTTTCCGTGAGCGTGTATCGCGCGGCCTTCCGCCGGCCGGACGCCGATCTTTCGCCGTATTTCCGCCGCCCGCATCCGCTACAATCTCAATAGTGAGGACCGCCGTTTATCTCATCCTGGCTGCCGCGTGCGTCCGCGCCGCGGACGTTCCCATGACGCTAGTCTCGGAGGATGAAGCGGAGCCCATCCATAGCGCCATCGTCCGCAAAGAGGCATGGACCCAGGATGCCGTCCGCCGCCTGCGCGCCGACGCCGACCGGCGCATGAGAGAAGGTTCCTGGACCGTGACTTCCGAGCGGCCCAAAGGCATCGATCTCGATCTCCACGACTACTACAGCGAAGCCCCCTACTGGTGGCCCGACCCTGCCAACCCCAGCGGCCCTTACCTCCACCGCGATGGCGAGATCAACCCCGACCGCTTCACCGCCAACCGGGCGGCTCTCAATTCCATGTGCGACGCGGTCTTCTCGCTCGGCGCCGCCGCTTTTTATCTGGACGACTCCCGCTATGCCCAGCGCGCCGCGCGCGTGGTCCATACCTGGTTCATCAATCCGAAAACGCGCATGAACCCCAATCTGGAACACGCCCAGGCCGTTCCCCACGTGGACGCCGGCCGGGCCGCCGGAATCCTCGATGGCCGGGTGTTGGTCCGTGCCGTTCAGGGCATGGAGTTTTTGGCTCAGACCGGCGCCTGGGACCCCAAGGACCAGGCCGCCGTGCGCCAGTGGTTCGAAGAGTACCTGCGGTGGCTCACGCATAGCAAGAACGGCATCGACGAACGGAGAAGCGGTAACAATCACTCTTCCTGGTGGACGGTGCAAGTGGCTGCCGTCGCCACGTTTGTCGAAGACCCCGCCGCCCAACGGACGGCCTTCAACTACTATCGCGACCGCATCCTCCCCCGCCAGATCCGCGCCGACGGCAGCGCCCCGCGCGAGGAGGTCCGCACCCGCTCGCTCTCGTATTCGGCGTTCAACCTGGAGGCTTTCGCCATGCTCTGCCGGATTGCGCAGGCGCACGGCACGGACTTGTGGTCGGTGCGCGCCAGGAATGGCGCCACCATCGGCACGGTCATCGATTATCTCGAGCCTTATCTTGCCAATCCCCGCAATTGGAGCAAGGAGCAGGTGGCCGAGTTTCAGAACGACGGCTTGTACTTTCTGGCTTTCGCCGGGATGGGCCTGAAGAAGCCGGAGTATGTGGCGTTATTTCGAAAACTGGAACATCCCGAGGGCGCCTGGCTCAGTTTCGTGGATCTGATGATCGGCCGATGGGAAGCCGCTGCCCACCAGACCCGGCACTAGAAAAAGGGGACAGACGCATTTAAATAAATGCGTCTGTCCCCTTTCTGGAGTTTCTACATTTTCAAATCATTTTGTTTTATGTGCCAAGTGTACGGCGCTCCCCACCGGCCCTCAATATAAGTCGGTCCAGTAAAATATATGTTGACAGACCGACATGATTGTGGCACCCTAATCCTGAGCCCCATGCTCAGGAGCCCTCCATGAACGATGAAGCCAGAGATTTGATTCTCGGTGTATTTGAAGCCTCTTTGGATGCCCAACTCCGGGCCGTCCGCCGTCTTCGCCACCCGCAACCCACTGCTGAGCCGCGTCGCCATAAAGGTCTGTCTCAAGCAGATATGGCTTTCGACATACTCAAGAAGGCACGCTCCCCCTTGCATGTCTCCGAGATCCTGAACCGCATCCAATCCCAGTTCGGCGTCTCCGTTGATCGCGAAAGCCTGGTCTCCTCGCTCACCAAAAAGGTGGCTCGCGGCGATCGCTTCCTGCGACCGGAAAAGAATACCTTCTCCGTGCAGCCGGAGGCCCGTTGACTCTGTTGGCGGCCTTCCTGGAAATCGCCGCCGGCTGGCGGGCCGTCTTTCCCCAATCGCGCTCCTTCCAACGGGCTGTGCGGCAAGCTCTGGGCTCGCTGGTGTGTTTGGGCCGACGCTGCCTGTCCCGCATCATTTGGACCAACGGCGGCCAGAATCGCAGTTGGGGCGCGGAGTGTTTTCTGCACTCGCGCTGTGTGTGGCAGCCGCAGGAGTTGTTTCGACCGATTCTCCAGCGCGCCCTGGCTTACTGCCCGGGACGGTTAGTGGGCGTAGCCGTAGATGACACACGCTTGCCCCAAACCGGCCATTGTATCCAGCAGGCGTTCTATCAGCGTGATCCGCTGTCGCCACCCTTCTGGGTGAATCTGGTGTTGGGGTTGCGCTTCTTGCAGGCTTCCCTGTTAGTCCCTACGTATCGCCTGGCCCCCGTCAGTACGCGCGGACTGCCCATCCGCTTCGAGGAAGTGTCGCGCGTCCAGAGGCCGTCCCGCAAGGCCAAACCGGAAGCCTGGCAAGCGTATCGGCAGGCCATCAAATACCACAACCTCTCGCGCAGCTTCGTGGGGACCATGGGTCAGTTGCGGCTAGAGTTGGACCTGGCCGGCGGCGAGAAAAAGATTCTGGTGCTGGCCGTGGACGGCAGTTTCTGCAACCGCACCTGCTTGCGGGCACCGCGGGACCGCACCGAGTTGATCGCCCGCGCCCGCAAAGATGCCGTGTTGTGCGAGAGGGCCGCCGAGGGAAGCCGACGTTTTTACGGCACCGAGAAATTCACTCCGGAGCAGGTACGTCAGGATGCGGCACAACCCTGGAAGCAGACCAAGGTCTTCTATGGAGGCAAGTGGCGCAAAGTACGCTACAAAGAGGTGCCTGTCGTGTACTGGCAAGGCGGTGCCGGCAGGTGCCCTTTGCGCTTGTTGGTAGTGGCGCCGACTCCCTATCGCAAACGCAAAAGCCGCAACCTGTACTACCGAAAGCCGGCATTCTTGCTGACCACCGATCTGAAGGATTCCGTCAAGCAGTTACTCCAGATCTATTTCGACCGTTGGCAGATCGAAGTGAATCACCGGGACGAGAAAGATACGTTAGGAGTGGGCCAAGCGCAGTTGTGGAACGTGAAAGCAGTACCGAAGCAGCCCGTCTTGGCGGTGGCCGCCTACAGTGCCCTGCTGCTGGCCTCGCTGATCGCCTTCGGCGCCGAGCGTGGGGCCGCCTATGCGGCCCTGCCCAAATGGCGGCGGAAAGCCTACCGGCCCTCCTGTCTGGATCTGATCACTCTGCTACGCAAGGAGATGGCCGAACAACCCGCGATCCTAAAGGAATTCGAGATCAGAGTTACGGAAAAACAGCTCCTTCGCGCTGCCGCCGCCTGAGAAAATGTAGAAACTCCAGGAAAAAGGGGACAGACGCATTTAAATGCGTCTGTCCCCTTTTTCCGCGTTCCCCTCTGCGATAATCACCACGTGCGCACCATCATCGAACCTTTCCGCATCAAGAGCGTCGAGCCGTTGCACTACACCACCCCCGAGGAGCGCCAGCGCTACCTTGAACAGGCCGGCTACAACCTCTTCCTCATCCCCGCCCGCCACATTCTGATCGACCTGCTCACCGATTCCGGCACCAGCGCCATGTCCACCGAACAGTGGGCCGCCGTGATGCGCGGCGACGAATCCTATGCCGGCAGCCAAAGCTTCTTCCGCCTCAAGCGCGTGGCGGACCAGCTTACCGGTTTCCGCCACATGATCCCCACCCACCAGGGCCGCGCCGCCGAGCGCATCCTGTTCACCGTCATGTGCCGGCCCGGCCACGTGGTCCCCTCCAACACGCACTTCGATACCACCCGCGCCAACATCGAATTCACCGGCGCGCGCGCCGTCGATCTCCCCATCCCCGAGGCCGCCGACACGCAGGCCCTCCTCGATTTCAAGGGCAACATGGACGTGCCCGCGCTGGAATCCCTGATCCTCTCCGAAGGCGCCGGCAAAATCCCGCTGGCCATGCTGACCGTCACCAACAACTCCGGCGGCGGCCAGCCCGTTTCCATGGCCAACATCGAAGCCGTCAAGCGCGTCTGCGCGCGCCACGGCATCCCCCTCTACCTGGACGCCTGCCGCTTCGCCGAAAACGCCTGGTTCATCCACGAGCGCGAGCCCGGCTACGCCGCCTGGTCGCCCAAACAGATCGCCCAGAAGATGTTTTCGCTCGCCGACGGCTGCACCTTTTCCGCCAAGAAAGACGCCTTTGCCAACATCGGCGGCTTCCTCTCCACCAACGACGACCGCCTGGCCCAGCAGGAGACCAACCTGCTCATCCTCACGGAAGGGTTCCCCACCTACGGCGGCCTGGCCGGCCGCGACCTGGACGCCATCGCCGTCGGTCTCGAAGAGGTGCTCGACCCCGATTATCTGCATTACCGCATCGTCTCCACCGGCTACCTTGGCCGCCACATCGCCGATCGCGGCGTCCCCATCGTCGAGCCGCCCGGCGGGCACGCCATCTACATCGATGCCGCCCGCATGTTGCCGCACATCCCGCCGCACCAGTTTCCGGGCCAGGCCCTGGCGGTCGAGCTTTACCGGCACGCCGGCATCCGCTCCGTGGAAATCGGCTCGGTCATGTTCGGTGAGGCCGCCCGCCACGAGCTGCTGCGCCTGGCCATTCCTCGCCGCGTCTATACCCAGAGCCACATCGACTACGTAGTGGAGGCGATTCTCGAAGTGAACGCCTGCAAGGAGAGCATCCGCGGCATGGAGATCGTGTATGAGCCGCCTTTCCTGCGCCACTTCAGCGCGCGCTTCCGGCAGCTATAATTGTTAGTCCCGCATGGCCGTTGCTCCGTATTTGCTGTGGCTCGCTTTGCGAGTCGCCGGTCTCGCCACGGGCATCTCCGTGGTGGTGGGCCTGTGGCTCGCCTGGATGCTCGCGAACCGCGAATTCGCGGGCAAGCGTGTACTCGGCGCGCTGGCCACCGTGGCCCTCGCTCTGCCTTCGCCCGTGCTCTGCTACTACCTGCTGTGTGTTTTGGGACGCGTCTGGCCTTTGACCGAAGTGAACCTGGTGGCCGCCGGCGTGCTCTCCGCCATGCCGGTGCTGATACGGGTCTCCCTCAGCGCGTTCGCATCCCTCGACCCGAACCTTGGAAAGGCCGCCCGCAGCCTCGGCGCTTCCGGCTGGCGCGTGTTCTTCCGCATTGAACTGCCACTGGCGCTGCGGCCCATTCTGGCCGCCATCGCCCTGGCTTTCGCGCGCGTGCTGGCGGAATTGGCCGCCGCCTTCTGGATCGCGAGCCGACGCCCATGACACACGCCCGCATCGTCAAGCGAATTCCGCCCCGTTTCTCGCTGGATGTCGAGATCCCGCTGGCCGCCGGCGTCACGGCGCTCTACGGTCCCGCGGGCGCAGGCAAGACCCTCATCCTCGAAGCCATCGCCGGCTTCGCGAGGCCCGATTCCGGCCGCATCCTGCTGGATGACATCATCCTGTTCGACGGCCAATCGCGCGTCAATGCCGCACCCCGCCGCCGGAACTGCGGGTATATCGCCCAGCACGACGCGCTCTTCCCGCACATGACGCTGCGCCAGAACCTGGTGTTCCCCGCCAAGCGCTTTCCGCGTCTGGAGCGCCACCGCCGCGTCGGGGAAATGATCGAGCGCTTCCAACTGGCGGATTCCGCGGCCCTCCGCCCCAACGAGGTCAGCCCCGCCCAGAGACTGCGCTGCGCCGTGGCCCGCGCGCTGATCGCCGTGCCCAAGTTGCTGCTCATCGATGAGCGCGCTTTCGACATCCCGCTCTTCGAACAGGTCCGCGCGGCTTTTGCCGGCCCCATTCTGCTCGTCACCGGCGATCTCGATCTGTGCTGCGCCGCCGCCGATGAGGTGATCGTCCTCGTGGCCGGCCGCATTGTCGAGCGCGGCGCCCCGCGCGCCGTCCTCGACCGGCCCGCATCCGTCGAAATTGCGCGCCTGCTGGGAATCCCCAATCTTTTCCAGGCCACCATCGCCGCGCTCGATCCCGCGCGCGACAGCAGCCGCCTGGAGTTCGCCCAGTTCGCCCTGACCGGCCCCTATATCCCCGGCCACTTCCGCGGCGATCGCGTCTGGGTGGCCATCCATCCCGAGGATCTGCGCGTGCATTCCGGCGATCTGGAATCGCAGCCCAATTCCGTCTCCGCCCGACTGGTGAGTGTTTCCCACCGCGCGCGTTCCGTGCGCCTGGAGTTTTCCGGCGGGATTTCGGCCGACGTCTCCCGCGAAGAATTCGCCCGCCGGAAGGATAACAAGCAATGGCAGGTGGAGTTTCCGCCGGGCGCTTTGCGGGTTCTCTAGCGTACGATGTTGCTCTACTACATCACCGGGCGCAACGCCGCCGAGTGCCTGGCCGCCGGGGCCGCCGGAATCGCCGGCATCTCAATTTTCAGAGGTACATACTGAGTATGATCCGCGTCCTGCGATCCGCTTGGATTTGGGCTGCGACTGCAACCCTCATTACACTTTGGGTCCCGCTGCTGGGCACCATCAGGCTCTTCGACGTCGATCCGCGCCGGCTGCGAACGGGCCGTTGGTTCCGTAACCTGGGGCCCGTTCTGGCCAAAGTCAACCCCTGGCGGATCCACGTTTCCGGCCGTGAACACGTGGCCGCCAACCAGGTGTATGTGGTCGTCAGCAATCATCAATCCCTGGCCGATATCCCCGTGATTTCCTTCCTCAAGCTGGATACCAAATGGCTCGGCAAGGCGGAGGTGTTCCGCTTTCCTCTTTTGGGCTGGATGCTCGGCTGGGCCGGCGACGTGCCCATCGACCGGTCCGACCGGCGCGTGGGCGCGAAAGCCATGTTGCAGTGCGCGCGCTACTTGCGCCAGCGAATCTCGGTGGTCTTCTTCCCCGAAGGAACACGCTCGCGCGATGGGCGGGTTCTGCCGTTCAATGAAGGTCCATTCCACCTGGCTATTCGCGAGCAAGTGCCCATATTGCCGCTGGTGGTGGAAGGCTCAGGAGCGGCCCTGCCTCGGAACTCGTGGATTTTTGGAAAGGCCCAGGACATCCATCTCCGGATACTGGAGCCCGTTCCCGTTGAGGGCTGGAACATCAAACAAGTTCCCGCGCTGCGCGATGCGGTGCGCCAGAAAATCGTCGACGAGTTAGATCGGCTGCGCGGTCACTGAACGTTGATAGTGACCGTATTGGCTACCTGCCCATCCACGGTCAGCACCACCTTCGACTCCCCGCTACCGCGCAGGCTGAGAACCAACGCGGCATTGACCTGGTCCAGGCCGGTGAAGCCCGGCGCGGGACCCGCGTACAAGACGGGCACGCCGATGCCGTTGATGGTCATCGTCACATTTGCGAGTGAGCTGCGATTCCGGATACCCGTGCCGTAGAAGCTCACGTAAACCGGCGTGTCGACACCCAAGACGATCGGCGCCGAAGCGCAGATCGATCCTGTGCATTGAAAGACCGGCACGGAAGTCTGTAGCAGCGGGTTGGCCGCCTGAACCATAATCGCGGTGGCAGCCGCCACTCCGCTGCCGGCCCCGTTCATGCTGAACAGCGTGGGTGCGACCGGTTGAATGGCGGCGGTGAACGTCTGACCCGCAACCACCAATGTCGCGAGGCCCGCCGCCGTGCCATCCGGAACCAGGAAATTGATCTGGCCCGGCGAAACGTAAAGCAGCGGTGCGGCGCGCTCAACGCCGGCGGCATCCGTAACGGAAAGCGTCACCCCTCCAAGCGCCAATGGCAGCGGCTGGGCACTGGCTTGGGCTACACCGGGCGCCAGGTTCGCGCCGTAAAGCGAAGCCAGCGAATCCGGAGCCACCGCGCTGCTCGGCGCGGCGGCCGATTCGACGGCGCCGCCCGCAATCGCTCCGTAGTAGCGGCCCATCCAATACGGCAGAATGTAGTCGATGCCGGAGCATTCGACGGTTCCGTCGCCTCCCCCGGCGAGTTGGAAAGGGTCGATCTGCCAGAGGAATTCCAAAGTCGGCCGCAGCGGAACCGGAATCGGCTGGCAGGCCTCGCTGCCGCAAACCGCGACGGTCTGGGAAAGATCGACATAGATCTCCCGTTTGGGCCTTTGCAGCCATTGGTCGAGAAGGGAGCGCATTTCGGCATCGCGGGATGCGTTCGCTCCTTCGAGCGCCGCATCCACCATGTCGAAAAAGGCATTCTGATGCGAGGCCGTGTAGTTGCGCACAATCTGGTATGCCGCCTGGTTATCGCTGTTATTTTGCAGCCGGACCAGGTTGTAGAAGCTCATGTAATCCAAGTTGAACTTGAAGTACGAAGAGTTACTCTGGACATCCACCAGCACGCCCGTGTCCACCGGCGGTACAAAAAAGGGGCCACTGATCGAATTAGAGGGATTGACATGACGCGCCACCTGGAGCAGCATCTGCAACTCCTCGGGGCGCACAGCGAAGGTATTCGAAATGTCGTCGTTGGGCGACCACTGGTGATCTGCGATGAACCCGATCAACCGCGTGGTCAGATCGGCGATCTCGCTTTTGACAGTAGCGTCGTCCACCACATCGTATGCCGCGCCCAGCCCGAAAAAGGCCCCCACCACCTGGTCGCGCGACGTATTGTCGACCCAAATCCAAGGTGGATTCTGGTGGATTGTGTTGCTGGCTTCTTCGCCCTCGATGCCCGCGGCGTAAGGCGAGGCGGCGAGCACCATGCACCGCGCCAGCCGGTTGTCGCCGGTCACATCGGCCAGGGCCTTGAGGCCCGCCAGCGCCGTCTTCACATTATTGAAAGCGTCGGCCGACTGTGTGACTTTGTAGCGGAAGGCCTCGGCCGCCAGGTACGCGCCCGTCCACAGAGCCGAATCGCCGCAGCGCGTATACCCGACGATCTGATTGCTCGCCGGGGACGCGTACATGGGATCCAGAATTGTGCCGAACGGCATGTGCCTGGCCTGAATCCCCGCCGAGATCGCGACCGCATCCGCTTCCGACGCGCGTGCCGGCCCCCACATGCCGAGGATCGCCGCGGCGGCCAGGACACCTTTCGGAACGCGCACTACCAGCGACCCCCTGACATGTATGACGTTTCCGGTGCGTGGACGTTTCAGCCGGCCGGGGTCGCGCGACTGCTCAGCCACCACAGCGCCATGGCCATCAAGAGCGCCACCACGGAATCGGTGATTTCGGGAGTCCGGCCGGGCAGATATCGTTGGATCGCTTCCAAGACCGCCAACGAGCCTGCCACCGCCACCGCGGCGCGCGCATACGAAATGCCCCGCGTGCGAAACAGCCAGACCAGAGCGCCGTACTCGAAGGCCTTTCGAAGCAAAATGACGGTGGCGGATTGGCGCTCGGAATCGAACGTGGCGGCGAAGGGAATCCAGGAAAAGGGGCGCGGCGTTTCCGCCAGACGGAAGGGGCTCAACTCGCGCAGCACAATGGCGGAAGCCAGCAGAAGTACACCCGCTGCCAGCCGATTCCTTTCCGGCAGCAGGCTCCACAACAGCAGCGCCAGGGCGGCGCCCAGCATTTCGCCGATGGTGGCCGAACGCTCCGCAATGAAAAGCCGCAGCGGAAGGCAGGCCATCGCAGCCAGCAGCCACCGCGGACGCAGGCGGCCAAAGAGAGCTTCCAGAACCAGCGCCGCTGCCAGCCATTCCGCGGCGCTCGCCCAGACTTCCACCGCGGAAAAGGATGCGGTTCCGGCCAGCAGATCGAGCGAGGCGCGCAGTTTCGTCCGGCTGAGCAGCGGGAAGAACGGATAGAGCTGATAGCTTGCCCAGCAGGCCGCCAGAAGAAGGGCGGCGGGGCCGTGCCGTCCCGGCTTGCGGCGCGCCAGACTCTCCAGCTCGGGGCGGAAAACCAGCGCCGCAGCGGCGCCGGCGGCGGCGCCGGCGACGTTACACAACACGTCAAAGAGGCTGCACGTCCGGCCGGGATCGTAAACCTGAAGCATTTCCATGCTGGCGGAAAGCCCCAGGGCGATGAGCAGCGCCGCATCGAACGCCAGCAATCGTCCATGGCGCCGGGCCGCCGCCAGGAATGCGGCCATGCCCAGTGGAAAGTAAAGCAGCAGGTTGATGGCGGCGTCGCGCAGCACGTATCGGTCGATGCCAGGGGGCCACGCGTGCAGCAGCACCCACAGCGGATTTGCGCCGGGACGGTCGAAATCGAAATGCCAGGGGTAGAGGGAGCCGTAGACGATCAGCGCTATAACCAGCAGCAGCAGACGGTACACTACCGTCTCGCAAAGCGGCGCAGGCGAAAAATCTCGACGGACGAGATATACAGGTTCACCACGCCCAGACCGCTGATGGCGCCGCGCACGTACATGTTGTCCCAGTACCGGTGCCACTCCGGCACGAAGGCGGCGAAGTAGTTGGCCTCCCAGTACTCGGTCCAGGGGAAGATCAGCAGGAAGAGTCCGATTTCGAGGCAGAAGGCGATCAGCACCACCGCGGACGTCTTGTGGTACCAGCGGTACACAGGCTCAGGCGCCGGCGACGGCATCGGCCCCGCGAGGTCCTCGCCGGGTTCGGTGGGCATCATGCGGCGCCCGCCGTGTCGAACAGACCCATCTGCGGATCGTAGTCGACGGGGTAGAGAGAGCGCGCGCGCACTGGCTCGAAGCTCAAGCGGTGCAGGGGAGTGATGCCGAACTCCTGGATGGCCCGGCAGTGCTCGGGGGTCGAATAGCCTTTGTGCGCGGCCAGCCCGTACTGGGGAAAGACTTCATCCCACACGCGCATGCAAGCGTCCCGGTAGACCTTCGCCAGGATGGAGGCTGCCGCGATGGCGTGGCAGCGCGCATCTCCCTTGATGAGGGGCTGCTGAGGCAGGGGAAGCTCGATGGGCATGGCGTCCGTGAGCAGGAAATCGGGGGCCGGGCTGAGCCGGCTGACAGCCAGACGCATGGCCAGGCGCGAGGCCTGGTAGATGTTGATGCAGTCGATGGTGGCGGCGTCCACCGCGCCGATAGCCCATGCCACGGCGCGCTCGCGGATGCGCTCGGCCAGCACTTCTCGGCGCTTCGGCGCGAGCAGCTTGCTATCGTTGAGGCCGCGCACGGGACGGTCGGGCGAAAGGACTACGGCCGCGGCCACCACGGGGCCGAAAAGCGCGCCGCGGCCCGCTTCATCCACTCCCGCTATGGCGCGGAAACCGCGCGCGCGCAACTCGCGCTCGAACGTCGCTTCGCAACGGAATTTGCCACCCGCCGCCTCCGGCCGCATGGGCAAACCGTTACTGTTCGCGCTCTTTGAGACGGGCAGCCTTGCCTTTCAAGCCGCGCAGGTAGTAAAGCTTGGAGCGCCGCGTGCGGCCCGTGCGCACTACGTCGATGTGGTCGATCACCTTGGCGTGCACCGGGAAGATGCGCTCCACGCCCTGGCCGAAGCTGACCTTCCGCACCGTGATGCTTTCGCCCAATCCGGTATTATTGCGGGCGATGACGGTGCCCTCAAAGGCCTGCAACCGTTCCTTGTCGCCTTCCTTGATCTTCACGTGAACCCGAATGGTGTCGCCGGGCCGGAACTGGGGGATCTCGGCCCCCTTGTTTTTCTGAATGAACTTCCTCAACAACGCGTTCTGCATGAGAATTTCCTTAATCTTCTATCTTGACATGCCCGGCCCCCGCCAGCAAATCCGGCCGCAGCCGGGCCGTCTTTTCCAGCGCGGATTCTCTCCGGAACCTGCGAATCTCCTGGTGGTTGCCACTTAGGAGCACTTCCGGCGCCTTCCATCCACGGAAGTCGGCCGGCCGGGTCCAGTGCGGGCAATCCAGCAGGCCCTCTCCGTGGCCCGTATCCTGAAACGACTCGAATGCCGCGGAACTTTCGTTCCCCAGCACCCCGGGCAACAACCGCGCCACCGCGTCGATCACCACCGCCGCCGCCAGTTCGCCGCCGCTCAACACGTAATTCCCGATCGAAATCTCGTCGTCCGCCAGGTGCGCCGCCACGCGCTCATCCACGCCCTCGTAGCGGCCGCAGATCAGCAATAGCCCGGACTCCCGGCTCAGCCGGTTCGCCACGCCCTGATCGAACAGCCGGCCCTGCGCCGAAAGCAGCACCACCAACTGGCGAGGCCGCCGTTCGGGCCAGATCGATTCCGCCGCTGCGAAGACCGGTTCCGGCTTGAGAACCATGCCCTCGCCACCGCCGAATGGGCGGTCGTCCACGGTCTTGTGCCGGTCCGAAGTCCAGTCGCGCAGGTTATGGATGCGGATTTCAACCAGGCCCGCGTCCCTGGCCCGCTTGACCACTCCGTGCGCAAACGGCCCCTCGAAAAACTCCGGGAAGATAGTCAGCACATGAAAAATCACGGTCGGTTCAAATCCTTCAGGCCTTCGGGCAATTCTACCGCGATCCGTTTCGCTTCCGGTTGGATCTCCACGCAGATCGCTCGCGCGAAGGGAATCAACAGGCCGCCTTCCACCACCAGCAGCCCCGCGCCGCCCGAATCTTCCCAGCCCGAAACGCGCCCCAGAGATTCGCCCGTGCGCCGGTCCACCACTTCGCAGCCCACCAGTTCCGACTGGAAGAATTCGCCCGGTTCCAGTGCTGCGCGCTCGCTCATGGGCACGCACACCTCCGCTCCCGCCAGGGGTTCGGCGTCCGAGATGGTATCCACGCCCTGGAACTTGAAAACCAACGTTCCATTATGGAACCACGTGGATTCCACCTGGTAGCGCCGGGACGCCCCGGACTCTCCCGGGCCGAATAGATAAACTTCCCGCAGAGCCTGGTAACGTTCGGGTTTGCCACTGAGGGCCAGCGCCGTGACTTCGCCCCGGTTTCCCCTGGCCTTTCCCAGCAGGGCCACCGCGACCCATTCGCCCGGCGGCAAGCTCACTCCAGGATTTCCAACGTGAAGCGCCGGTTGACTTTCATCCCGGCCGCTCCGAGGATGGTGCGAATGGAGCGCGCCGTGCGGCCCTGTTTTCCGATCACCTTCCCCAGATCGCTGGGCGCCACCTTCAATTCCAGAACGGTGACCTGCTCCCCCGCCACCTCTCGGACGGAAACCTCCTCGGGGACATCCACCAGAGCTTTCGCAATGTCTTCGACTAACTGTTTCATTGCTGTCCCGCCTCCCTAGAATTCATGGTAGCGCGAACGGAACGTGGTAGCGCCGGGCAGGTCGCCCCGCTTCTTACTCAGCCACCGGCTGGGCCACGGCGGCGGGGTTCTTCTCCACCAGCCGCTTCACGGTATCGGACATCTTGGCCCCGTTCTTGATCCAGTGGTCCACGCGGTCGTGTTTCAACAGCACCTGGGGCGGACTGGTGAGCGGGTTGTAATGCCCCACTACTTCCAGGTTGGGCCCATTGCGGGCGCGCTCCTTCTCGATTACGACTATGCGATAAAACGGCTTCTTTTTGGCGCCAAACCGCGCCAGGCGAATCATTAGCATCCGATCTCCAATAATCTTTAGCGTCCCGGCAAGTCCCCGAAGGGAAACCCTGCCGGAAACTTCATTTTCCCGAGCTTTCTTCCCATGAAGCCGCCCGAGAAGGACTTCATCATCTTCTTGGCCTGGGCGTACTGCTTCAACAACTGGTTTACTTCCTGCACCGACGTGCCGCTGCCTTTGGCGATGCGCCGGCGGCGGCTTCCGTTGACGATCATGTGGTTGTCGCGCTCCCGCGGCGTCATGGAATCGATGATCGCCACCACGCGATTGATCTCATTTTCGTCTACCTTGACGTCCTTCAGATCTTTGAGTATCCCCACCTTGGGCATCATGCCCAACAGCGATTCGAGCGGCCCCAGCTTACGGATCTGCCGCATCTGATCGCGGAAATCTTCGAGCGTGAAATCGTTCTCGATGAGCTTCCGCTGCATCTCGACGGCCTTCTTCTTGTCGATCGCCTCCTCCGCCTTCTCGATGAAGGAGAGCATGTCGCCCATGCCGAGGATGCGGTTGGCCGCGCGGTCCGGATGAAACGGCTCGAGCGCATCGAACTTCTCGCCCACGCCGATGAATTTCAGCGGCTGCCCGGTCACGTGGCGGATGGAGAGCGCCGCGCCGCCGCGCGCATCGCCGTCCATCTTGGTGAGGATCACGCCCGTGATGCCCAGCCGCTTGTGGAACTCGTCGGCCGACTTGACGGCGTCCTGGCCCGTCATGGCGTCGGCCACGAAGAGAATCTCCACGGGATTCAACTGCTCTTTGAGCTGCTGCAGCTCGGTCATGAGCTGGTCGTCGATATGCAAACGGCCGGCGGTATCCACCAGCAGCACGTCGCGCCCGGTATTGGCGCTCTCGCGCCGCGCCGACCGGGCCAGATCGAGCGGCTGCGTCTCTTCCGGCGCGCCCTCGTAGAGCGTCTGGCCAACCTCCCGCGCGATCACCTTGAGCTGTTCGCGGGCCGCCGGACGGTAGACGTCCACCGAAACCAGCATGGGACGGTGGCCGTTCCTCGAAAGCCAGCGCGCCAGCTTGCCGGCCGAGGTAGTCTTGCCCGAACCTTGCAATCCCACGATCAGGAATACGCTGGGCGGCTCGTTGGCGAAGCGCAGTTTGGATTCGTGGCTGCCGAGGATTTTGATCAACTCTTCGTGAACGATCTTGATGACTTGCTGGGCAGGCGAGAGAGCCGTCAGGACCTCCTCGCCCATGGCCTTTACCTTGATGTTCTCGATGAGCTGTTTGACAACCTTGAAATTGACGTCGGCTTCCAGCAGCGCCATGCGAATTTCGCGCAAGGCGCCTTCCATGTTTTCGGCTGAAAGTCTTCCTTCGCCGCGCAGGCTCTTGAAAACCCGCTGCAGTTTTTCGGATAGGTTGTCGAACATGAGAGCGGAACTCCGCCGCGAGCGAACACCGCGGGGACGGTCCCCTTATTATAGCCGGTTATGCGGTGGGAACGATGCGGACGCTGCTGGCCGCCATTTTCCCGGTGCGGTCCATGCCCAGTTCGTACGCCACCCGCGTGCCCGGCCGCAAATCCGTGGCCAGGCCCTCCGCCAGCCGCGAGACGTGAAAGAAGATATCTCTTCCGCCATCGTCCGGCCGCAGAAATCCGAAGCCCTTGGCTTCAAAGTACGTGACCACGGCGCCAGCCTGCTCGCCCGTGGGCGCTTCGCCGCTGGCGTCGCCGGCCTCCGCGGCCGACTGCCCGGGCCGGCTGCTCTTGTCTCCCACCCCTTGCTTGACCAGTGCAAGGTCGTCTTCGGTCCAATTCGCGGGCTGCGTATTGGCGGGCATCTTGAGGTCCGGATTGCGCTTGCGGGCCTCTTCAAATAACCTCTTTTGGAGTGCGTTCAACGAAAGTTTCCTCTAGTACCGGTAGCCCTACGCCGGAACGGGCGCGGCGGCCTTTTTCCTGCGGGAGCCCTTCTTTTCGGCGGGGCGCTCCCGGTCGCTCTTTTTCAAACTGCCCATCACCATATTGGTGACGAACTTCTTCTCGCCGTGATCGTCGAACTTGATCACGATTCTTTCTTCGCTGCTCGACAGGACCGTTCCCAGGCCGAACTTCTGGTGCTCGACTTGGGCGCCCTGAGAAAAAGTGTTGGAAGCCATAGAATTCCTGCGCGTTATTCCTCGGATGGATTGCTGGGGGTGTGGCGTACCGATGATGAAAAGAAGACAAGAGTATCGGGCAGAAGTCCCACAATAATTATAGGTTTCATTTTAGCACATCGTAACGCCGGCCGTCTTTGGTGCGTCCCAAAAGCAGCGGTTTCCCAAGTTCCGCAAAGCAGGGGCCGGTGCACTGGAGTGGATTTGAGTCGTAGGGGAGGCAATCGGCCAATTGCGACATCGCCCCCCCACCTGTTGTGGTGGTTCGCAGAAAAGACCCGTCCCGTGTGGTGAAGGTACTTTACTTTTTCCTCAATCGAGTTTAGTATAGTTACGACTCCCCCGGAGCAGAGGGCAATGCTTTGCTGAAACTCAAACGCATCGAACTGCAAGGATTTAAGTCCTTTTGCGAGCGCACCGAGCTGCGATTCAACGGTGCGGGCATCGCCGCCATCGTCGGACCGAATGGATGCGGCAAGTCCAACATCAGCGATGCCATCAGTTGGGTCCTGGGAGAACAGTCCGCCAAAACCCTGCGCGGCACCCGCATGGAAGACGTAATTTTCGCGGGCACGCGCGAGCGCAAGCCCCTCGGCATGGCCTACGTGACCATGACCTTGGTGGACCCCGATGTCTACCGCGAGCCGGTAGGCGGTGCACATGCCCGGCCCGTTCCCGTTGAAGATACCGACCGCAAGAGAACCGGCGAAGTGACCATCATGCGCCGGCTCTATCGGTCGGGGGAAAGCGAATACCTCATCGACGGCCGTCCGGCCCGCCTGCGCGACATCCAGGACATCTTCATGGGCACCGGCCTCGGCCCGGAGAGCTACGCCATCATCGAGCAGGGCCGCATCGGCCAGATTCTCAGCTCCAAGCCGCAGGACCGCCGCTCGGTGATCGAA
>Ga0326727_10008793_pt1 | contig 25353 bp, 22 predicted proteins | sample MB2enrmetagenome_FD_207643 | JGI IMG/M metagenome (GOLD analysis project Ga0326727, IMG submission 207643) | Lab enriched peat soil microbial communities from McLean, Ithaca, NY, United States - MB29MY | ecosystem: Environmental > Terrestrial > Soil > Wetlands > Peat | place: USA: New York... | reverse complement strand
GAGGAAACCGCTTTCGCCGCCTGGAAGTGCAAGCGGGCCCGGTTTCTTCCGGCGGATTTCAGGTCATCCTGAGCGGCCTCGCCACGGGCGGAAAAGTGGTCGCCAACGCCCTGCAATTCGCCAGTGCAGCGGGGATGGAATGAATTGAGTGATTGAACCATCGGGTCATTGAGTCATTTAAGAACAATCCACTCAATGACCCGATGACCGGATGAATCAATGGCCAAATATCCATGATCCGCTACCTCGTCGATTTCGCTCTGCGCGAAAAGTTCCTGGTCTTGAGTCTCGGTGTCCTGCTGCTCATCTGGGGGGTCATCTCGTTTCACCGGCTCCCCGTCGAGGCCTATCCGGACGTTGCCGACAACTACGTGAACATCATCACCCAATGGCCGGGCCGCGCCGCCGAAGAGGTGGAGCGCCAAGTCACCGTTCCCATTGAGTTGCAGATGAATGGCCTGCCCCACCTCACGCACCTGCGCTCGGTGTCTTTGTTTGGAATTTCCTCGGTGACCATCATCTTCGACGATGAGTCCAACGACTTTGAAAACCGGCAGCAAGTGCTGGAACGCCTTTCCCTGGTGAGCTTGCCCAACAATCTCAACCCGCAAATCGGCCCGGATTACAGTCCCGTGGGCCAGATCTACTTCTACACGTTGCAAAGCACGGACCCGCGTTACGACATTATGGCTCTGAAGTCCTTACAGGATTGGGTGGTGCTCAAACAATTGAAGTCCGTGTCGGATATCGCCGACGTGGACATCTTCGGAGGGATCACGCGCGAATATCAGGTGCAGGTTGATCCTAACAAGCTGATCGACTACGGCTTAAACATCGCCCAAGTGGAACAAGCTCTAGCGGCAAATAACGTGAACGCGGGAGGAAGCTTCATTGAGAAAGGCCAGCAGGCTTTCAACGTTCGCGTGGTGGGTCTGATGCAAACGGCAGAGGACGTGGGCGCCACGGTGTTGAAGTCGCAAAACGGCACGCCTGTCCGGGTGCGCGATATCGCCGTGGTGACGCAAGACGCCAAAATCCGGCTGGGAAAACTTGGCAAAGCGCTGCCTCGCCAAGACGGCAAAGTTGTGGATGACGATGACGTGGTCGAGGGCATCGTGCTGCTGCGCAAAGGCGCCGACGGCGAAAAAACCCTGGCAGACCTGCACCAAAAAGTAGATTTCGTTAATCGCTATGTGCTGCCGCCGGGCGTGAAGATCGTCCCTTACCTTGACCGCAGCAACCTGGTCAGTTACACCACGCACACGGTCCTGCACAACCTGGGCGAGGGCATCATCCTGGTGATCATCGTACTTTTCCTGTTCCTCGGCAACATTCGCAGTGCGCTCATCGTAGCGCTCACCATTCCCTTCGCGCTTCTCTTCGCCTCGATCCTGCTCGACCTTCGCCACATTCCCGCTAACCTGCTTTCGCTGGGCGCGCTGGATTTTGGCATGGTGGTGGATGGCTCGGTGGTCATGGTGGAAAACATCTTGCGCCACCTCAGCTTGCGCCGCGACAGTGAAAAAAGCCTGACCGAGACCATCCGCGAAGCCGCGCACGAGGTGCAACGTCCCGTCTTCTATGCCATCGCCATCATCATCACCGCCTACCTTCCTATTTTTACTCTGCAACACGTCGAGGGACGGTTGTTTCACCCCATGGCCTGGACCGTAGCTTTTGCGCTGCTGGGTGCTATTCTCTTCGCCATTCTTCTTGCCCCAGTGCTCGCCAGCCACTTTTTCCGGGGGGAAACGCATGAGTGGCGCAATCCCGTTTTGGCATTCATCACCGAGGTTTACCGGAGGTCCGTGGAGTGGACCCTTCGGCACCGCGCGCTTACGCTGGCGGGTGGCTGCGCGGTCGTACTGGCGACGTTTGGTTTGGTGGCGAGCGGCCTGATTGGTTCCGAGTTTCTCCCCCACCTCGACGAAGGCGCCATCTGGGCGCGTGGCACGCTGGCCCCGAGCACTGGACCCAGCGAGGGCATCCGCATCATGAATCAGGCGCGCATCGCCTTCGCCAAGTTTCCCGAGGTCACGCAAGTGGTGTCACAAGTGGGAAGGCCGGATGATGGCACCGATGCCACCGGCTTCTTCAACACAGAATACTTCATCGATTTGGAGCATCACGACCTCTGGCGGAAGCAATTCCATAAAGATAAGGATCTGTTGATCGGCGCCCTGGACGATGAGGTGGAAAAGATTCCCGGCGTGATTTGGAACTTCTCCCAACCCATCTCCGACAACATGGAAGAAGCGGTTAGCGGAGTTAAAGGCGAGCTGGCCGTCAAAATTATCGGCGATGACCTGAAAACCCTGGAGACCAAGGCCGACGAAATCGTGAGTGTGATGCAGCCCATTCCGGGCATCGCCGATCTGGGCATTTTCCGAGTCCTCGGCCAGCCTAACCTGAATTTGATTGTGGAGCGCGCCAAGGCCGACCGCTATGCCATTAACGTCAGCGATATTCAGGATGCCATTGAAACCGCTGTGGGGGGAAAAGCCGTTAGTGAGGTTTTGATTGGCGAGGAGCACTACGACCTGGTGGTGCGCTACCAGGCGCCCTACCGGACCACGGTGGATGACATCGCGAATATCCGCATCCTGGCGCCTTCCGGTGAGCGCGTCTCACTAGCGCAGCTCTGCTATATCCGCATTGAAGACGGCGCCTCCATGATTTACCGCGAAAGCAACTCGCGCTATATCGCCATCAAGTACAGCGTGCGCGGCCGCGACCTGGGCAGCACGGTAAGAGATGCCATCCACGACGTCGGCCAGAAAGTAAAGCTGCCCACGGGCTACAGCTTGCAGTGGGCAGGCGAATACGAAAGCCAGCAGCGCGCCAATGCGCGGCTGGCCATCATTGTTCCCATTACCGTCCTGCTCATGATGCTGCTCGTCTTTGCGGCCTTCGATTCCTTCAAGTGGTCGCTCCTCATCATGGCAACCTTGGCCACGGCCCCGATCGGAGGCATGCTGGCATTGCTGGTCACCGGCACGCACTTCAGCGTCTCGTCGGGCATCGGCATGCTCGCTCTTTTCGGCGTCTCCGTGCAGGTTGGGTTGATCATGATTCAATATATTAATCAGGCGCGCGTGGGTGAGCCCGACATCCTGAAGGCAACCGTGGAAGGAGCCGTCCGCAGTCTGCGGCCGACTCTCATGGTGATGCTAGTTGCCACGTTGGGGCTCCTCCCCGCTGCACTCTCCCACGACATCGGTTCGGACTCCCAGCGGCCCTTTGCCATCGTCATTGTGGGAGGCCTTACCACCGACCTTTTCCTGAGCGTCATCCTGCTGCCCACGCTCTACGCCTTGATTGCCCAGCCCGACGATAAGATCAATGACAAGTAACGAGTGACCAGTTACGAGCAAACTGCGGATATCGGTAATGCCAGAAACGAGTGGCGAAAGGTTAGGATGATGGGACCGTGGCTGGCCCCGGCAGGGGCCAACCGCGATTAGCCGTAGGTGAAACCTATGGATGGCCAAACCCACCCGACCTCCCAACCCCGACGGGGTTGACCCCACGAGGGTTCGGCCCCTTCAGGGCCGGGACGATCTCACAGCTTCCCTTTCTCGCACCGTACAGTGGTTTGGGCACCACTTATAGCCGCGCCCGGAGATGACTTGACCTTATGCATTCAAAAACAGACTGTGTTATCGTGAAGATAGAGCGACAGGTGACCCCTTTTGACGCTTTACGCGTCAAAGACGTAGCGTGGCCCGCCCGCAAAGCGTGCAAGAGGGTAAGCCCTACTGTGCCGACATATAATCACGGAGATTGCTGAACTGATGATTAGCCGATACCTCCGGCCGCGCGGCTACGTGCTGGCCATTCTGTTCACCTGCATACTTGGGCTATCTCATCAACTGCTGGCCCAACAGGTGGAGCAGGCTCCCCCTCCCGCGGCACCGCAGACCCAAACCAAACCCGCGATTGATCCCAGGGCCGCCACAGGCAAACCCGCTCCAGCCTCCCAACCTCCAAAAGATGATCGAATCTTCTTTGCGTTGCCCAACCTTTTGACCGTGGAAAATGCTTCCTCACTACCTCCGCTTACGACCGGGCAAAAGTTCAAGACGGTGGCTGAGGGGTGCTTCGACCCGGTTGAAGTCGCGTTCATAGGCATCCAAGCTGGCATTGATCAAGGCGACAATGTGAACCCCACCTATGGCCAAGGACTGATTGGTTATTCCAAACGCTTCGGGACGGCGTATGCCGACGCCATCATCGGAAACTTCGGGACGGGCGCCATCTCCCCGACTTTGTTGCGCCAAGACCCGCGCTACTACCAGATGGGAAAAGGGAATTTCTTCCGCCGTGCCGGGTACGCCGCCATGCGGATTGTCATCACGCGCTCGGACTCCTCGGGAAAAAAGCAGTTCAACTTCTCCGAATTCCTCGGTAATGGCCTCGCCGCAGGCGTCTCCGATGCGTACCATCCCGGCCCCCATACGCTTATCGGCAGCACCAACGTTCTCGAAACACAACTTTTGATGGATGCCCTTGGTTACGAGTTGAAAGAGTTTTGGCCGGACATTCATCGTTTTCTTCTGCGCACCAAGCACAAGACGTAATGCTCAGCGGCAATCCGGAGTTCTGGGCGAGCGTCGGCGCACTTTCCCACGCAATTGGCTCCGACTCTCAGCGGCCGTTTGCGATTGTCATCGTGGGGGGGCTGATCTCAGACCTGGTCATGAGCATCTTCTTGCTACCCACTCTGTATGTCTGGATAGCCGGGGACCAGGATGGGCTCCCCGCGCCTGATTCCTCCCAACTTGAGGAAGTCTAGGATAAGTGACAAGTGACGAGCCAGAAAGGGCCGAAACTCGAAAATCACCGCGAGTTTCGAGTTTCGTCTATCGCTCGCTCGTCGCTCGCCACTTGCCAGTGGCCCTCAGGCCAGAACCTCGCGCACCATCTTCGTGGTTTCGGCGACTTGGTCGGAATATCGCGGATAGAGGCCGATAATCGTCGCATCCGTCGGCTTGATGTTCTGGTATGCCCATTCGATGGCGTGGCGCTTCTGTTCTTCCGACTCGCATTTGCGGCCTGCCGCCAGGACCTTATAAACCAGCGCGGGTTTATTCACCTTGCGCACGGCCTCGGCCATCTTCGGCGGGTCGGAGGCGATAAAGCCGTCGCCCAGGGGAAGCGTACCAATGTCCTTCATCCAATCCTCGGGGTGCCGGGTGAGATAGTGCAACCCCGTCATGTAAAAGTCGTTCGGGAATCCCTTTTCATGGAGCGTTTCCAGGATTTTGGGATTGTGCGTGGAGATGCCCGCCAGGATTCCGAGATCGTGAACCCTGTCGATATAGGTCTTGAGGAGATCGATCTTCCCCGCCCGGTAGAGGATGTCGGTGGCCCCGCCGTGGAAGGCGATACCGATGGGTTTGAATTTTGCCGCGGCTTGCGCGCATTTGACGGTCCCATCCAGAACGTCTTCCGGCGTCCGCCCCATCTTTTCGTCGTAGTGCCAGGAAGCGGCCAGGCAGATGAATTGGATCTTGCACCCTGCCCCGCGAAGCTTGGGGAATTGTCGCTGCATGTTGTAGTTGAAACTGGCCTGCCAAGTGTTGATCCCGGCCTTCTCACAGTCCAACAGCAACTTGACAATGCGCTCATCGGTGAACCACTCGAGCATGTGCTGGTCGTACAATTTGTTGAAATGGGAATAGCCATAAATGGGGTTGCTGCCGACAATCAGCCGGGTTACGCGATGCGGACCCAGCATGACCGTGGGCAGCAGGTCGGCGGTTTCCGCCTCGAGCGCCTTGGGTGCGACCAGGCCGGCGGCGACCGTTGTGGCGCTCTTCAAGAATTCACGTCGACTGCTTTCACCTTGAGAGGAATTCGAACTCTTGCGTATTTTGCGTGCCATGTGTCGTCTCCTTTATGAGTGCCTACATCCCTGCGGAAACAGACGATACCGTCGCGCAGTCGGCGTGTCAATGGCAGAAGTTGAAAGTGGCAAAAGATGCGAGGCGTAACGAACGAGCTCATCAGGTAGAGATTCCCCTTTCCTCTCCCTCGGGGAGAGCGTGGTCCCTGGGGTGGGACCGAGCGAGGGGGTTACTTGCACGCTCGAGGCATCAGGAGAATCTACAAGGTATGAATTCAAAAACCTCAAGGTCAGCGCGAGGTGAGGCCGAATAGATGCCCGCCGCCCGACCTTGTCGGGGCAGGCTCCGGTTGGCGTTACGCTTGCTGATTACCTGCCAACAGGCCACAAAGTTCATTATGGTCCAGGCAGATTCTCTCTTGAGTTTCAAGACAGCATCTACCTGTTTTTCCGTGTGCCATTTCAATGCACTTGAGCCGTGGAGGTATCATGGCTGCCAGACGGCAGTGTGGGCGCGCTTGCTTCCTTATCGACGAGGGGTTCTTCCAGTGGGCCGCTACTCTTAAGCAAGTTAGTCTTAATTTCAACCTTCTGATTGGCGAGCGGCTTGATGTTCGTTTCAAAGGCCTGGTAGCCGGGAAGGGCGATGTTGATCTGATGCGCTCCTGGCGCAACGAGCATTGCTCGACCCAGGCCCTCAAACTCCCTCACGTGTCCCACGTAAAGGCCGTCCACGAACACTGCGGCCCGAGACGGGTTGACCGCGATCTTGACGGTGGCCGTCACGATCGGGAGCGGCGGGGTGAGGGCCTTCGCCATGGCCACTTTAACCACCTCCGTCTGTCCGGGCTGGACTAGAACTCGTTGTGTGAATTCTTGGTAGCCATCCTGGCGCACGATAACGAGGTGTTCACCCGGCAAAAGCATAATCTTCTTCGATCCCTTGAGTTCTTTCAGGTACCCTACGTACTCCCTGTCTATCCAGACCCCAGAAGACTTCTCAATCCCGGATCTTCCTTGAAATCGAATCTCTCCCATCACGTCGTTTTTTTTCGCATACAGGGCGGAGGCCAGTAACAAAGCAGAAAGCAAAAGCCATCCCCCAAGCAAAGGACTTCCTCTTCGGATTTCGTTTTTCATGGTGTTCTCCTCACACGTCGAGCATCCCAAGAAAAGCGCGGCGCAGAACCCTTGATTCGGACAAACCCTGGAACCAAGTGCGCAATCACAGGATGCAAGTTGGGATTGACTGCCCGTTCGCCCGGAAACCGCCTCCCTTACCACTCAAGGCAGCACCCTTGTTATAGCAGCACCCTTGCCAAACCGCGTAAGCTGTTGCATCAACTGGACGCTTGTGACGCGAGAGGCACACCTGAATGGGAAGAATATTCTAGTTACGGTAATAATTTCGCGGCACGTATATTCAGAATCCGCCCTTGCAAGGCGCGTAGCCATGGTGCCGACGGCGCTAGGCGCGCCTGCCGGCATTCGCTCCAGACACTTAGCACGAGGCGCAGCAGAGTGGCCGAAACGAGCCGCGATGCCATCCCAAAGCGTCCAAGGCCATTTGACCTTGAACCAAAAGAGCATCCGTCGTATGCTTTGGGGCATCGGGGAAGCACAAATTTAAATTCCGGTTGTTCTCGGCAAGTTGAGCGCTGCGTGGCGCTCGCGCTTGGAGACATAGCGAGGGCTGACCTTGTGAAGCTCCGTTTCTGCACGCTGACGCCGTCACCTCTGGGTCTGGCTTTGATCTCAGGCCTGCTCGTCAGGGTCAAGAATGTGTAAGCACAAGCCTTTCTCCCCTCGTTTTCCCCCGGCGAGACGCATACCGGTAACCAAAGAGGAGAATCCAAATGAAAAGAATTGGCCTGAGAATCGTAAGCCTCGGGGCGCTGGTGTTGTTGGGCGTTAGTTTTGTTGGGGCGCAGGGAACGGACGCTGAGGGTAGCAAGGATCATCCGCTCATTTCCCGCTATCCGGGTTCGGTGATTAACGAATACGGTTACAAAGAGTTCGACGAGTATGAGCTCCCACTAAGCAAGGTCGCCGACGGGAAATATGGGAAGACCCAACAGCTCGAGGGAAAGGTTACAGCCATCTATTACGGGCTTCCGGAAGGCCGGAGCGCGCTGGAGGTCTTTCGCAACTACGAGTCGGGGCTGAAGAACGGAGGATTCCAGGAGCTCTTTACCTGCGCCAAAAGCTGCGGCGACCCCCCTCCCCACGGCGCCTCCCCGATTGACGATGCCTTCGGGAACTACGCCGCCGATACCCGCTATCTCGCCGCCAAGCTGGCCCGCGCTGAGGGCGATGTTTACGTGGCGCTCTGGGTGTATGACAGCACCTTCGATATCAAGACCTTCCTCACCGTCGTCGAGGTGAAGCCCATGGAGACGGGCTTGGTCACCGTGAACGCCGAGGCGCTCGCCGGTGACATAACCCGTACAGGGCACGCGTCGGTTTACGGCATCTACTTCGACACCGGAAAGGCCGAGGTTAAGCCGGAGTCCGACGCGGCGCTCAAAGAAATCGCCAAGCTGTTGCAGCAGGATCCCCAGCTCAAGCTGTACGTAGTGGGTCACACCGACAATGTGGGCACGTTGGCGAGCAATATGGACCTCTCGCGCCGCCGCGCCGCAGCGGTGACTCAGGTCTTGACCACGAAGCATGGCGTCGACGCCGCGCGGCTCAGCCCTCAGGGTGACGGCCCCACCGCCCCCGTGGCCTCCAATGATAGCGAGGATGGCCGCGCGAAAAACCGCCGCGTCGAACTGGTCAAGCAGTAGAAACGATGGGTACTGGTCTCATTTCCGAGACTCGGGCGCTCCCAAGCAATCGTGGATTTTAAATAGAAGAAAGGGGCGCGGCGCATCTTGAACAGACATCGTCGACTTCCCCAACCTTGTGACCGCAGGATGGGCAGCGGAGTTTCGATTTGGAGAACGACGCGTACAACAATCCCATACCTACGCCACTAAATATCAGGCCCATCGCGCCGAAAATGATGGGGAGGAGGAAAAAACCAAGTGTGTAGCCGGCATCAAACCGGATGTCGTTGGGGTCCGAAGGGTTGTAACGAATGGAGTGATGGGTGCCGGGCGCATAATCCTCGACCATTCTCTTGATGGCTGTGTAGTTCCCGGTCGAATAGCCCAAAGAAGCCGGTGTCTTGTATGCCTGGCCATCAGCTCTGTACTGAAAGTTCATTTCCGCCGAATAGGTGGTTGATCTGTTCTTGGAACTCCGTTGAATGATCATCCGGCTCTGCGCCACCTGGGCGTCCACCGCGGGCCAGGATTTCAGGATGAAGTAATGGTGGCTCCCGCTGTAGCAAGCTATTACGAGGAAGCCCAAGCCGAGCGGAAAGAAAATCCCTCCCACCAGCCTTAAAACACGGTTGTCGTTGGAGACGGCAGGAAGGGCTTCCCGCGCGACCGGCGGCCACTCCAGCTCAGGTTTTGGACGCGCGAACCACAAGATAGCGGCGCCCACGAGGCTAAAAACCAGCCCCATCCCGCCCAAAAGGACGGGCATCAAAAAAAAGTCGAAGTTGTACCCGGCATTAAAGCGGATGTCCCCGGGGTTGGTGGGATTGTAACGGATGGCGTGGCGGGTCTCGACCCCAAAGTTATCCGCCACCCTCTTCATTCGTACATAGTCTGGGGTCGAATAGGGCAGCGAGCTTACCGTTGCATATTCCTTGCCATTAACTCGATATTGAAACTCGATTTCCACCGAATACAACGAATGCCCCGTGCTTTGGCTGGGCACTTCCGTCACTCGACTCTTCGTTGTTAGAGCCTCCACAGTCGGCCAGGATTTCAGGATGGCGTATTGTTGGTTCCCCGCGTAAATAGCTCCCCCGAGCAATCCTAAGCCGACAATCAAGAAAATCCCGCCGACGCCTCTTGCTGCAATGTCCGTCTTTTTTTGCATAATCCTCCGTGACGTTTCCATGAGGACGCGGCCCTGAGCCCTTAACCGCGAAAGGCCTCAAGATTATCGCGCCTACAGCGCAACTGCAAGGCAGGGGCAAGAACACACCACCCTACAGAGTTACTAGCAGCTTGGAGTTGGGCGCGCAGCGGACTACTCCGCGGCTCGAACTGTGAAAATCCTCAGTGGGTTTCTTAACGAACAAGAACCAAGGATCGTGGAGTAATCCCGCCGGGAGCAGGATAACTCGGCGCAACTTGCTCCTCGGCTTTATGAGCAAGGGGCCGACCATTGTCGACTCCGGCCGTACGTCACATGCTGGACATGCTGGTTGTGGGGCGGATTCGGCGGGCAGGTGTCTCGGAGAGGAGGACTCAGGCACTATCTGGTTTTCGTTCTCAAACAATTGCAGATCACGACAGAGGCCACTAGTAGGCTTGCATCTCCGCGCCTTACAAATGTATATCGTGACCCTCTATAAGCTTAGCTCCCCTCGCTGTCGTCTCTCCTCCCATTGCTTGCGCGGTCGCCCTCCGCGCCTTTTTATCCATCCGCCGGCGACCCTTTGCCCTTCCTTTTCCGAGAGCCCATACTTCTTAGGCCCGACAGGGGTTATGGATTCTTGGTCCTTTTCGATTGCCTTTTCCTTTTCTTCTGCCAAAGCGATTCTCCTTTTTGCTAAATGCCGCACGCGGCTATATCTGAAGCCCCAAAAGATAATAAGCCCCGAGTAGCGGCTGTGAAGCCGCGCACACTTCACGTGCTGCCATATCAGTTCCTGCTGTGATGAATCAGGTACATCCCCCCACCCCGTCGCGGATGAAAGTCATCTGCCTTCCGCTAGACGCTGCTCTGTCCTGCTTGCTGCTGGGGCCCTGAGAACCCACGGTTTTGCGAATCTGCTTACCCTACTACCGCTGGGAAGACAGATAGTCTTCCCTTAATCTACAATATGTCCGAATCTTAGCACCGGCGACTGCGAAGTCAAGGCCAATTTTCCTGGGGATCATTTGTCTATAGCAGGCATGGTGCGGGCATGGTACGCCAGGAGAAGCCTGACTGATCTTGTAACCTGAAACGAACTTAGCTTTCCTTCGGCATTAACGCAGCGCTGACCCGGGGACGCGGGCAACTGCTCGGCGTGATCGATTTGAAGCGGGGCTGGACCCAGTCCATTCGAGGCACGAAGCCGTTGGAAAACATCCGGAAACGCCTTCGCCAGTTCAACGTCATTTGGGCAGATAATAACATGCTGGAACTGCACCCCCATTTGCATCCGTTGCCCATAGGCTGGACTTCCAGGGTCCTGAGCCCCAAACCACGAGTTGAGGATAACCCGCTCTCCACGTGGGCCGTGAACTCGTGAGCTTCCGCCGCTTCGATCCGATTTGGGCCCGTCGGAGATGCGGTGACCATGCCCGCCACCGGTTTATTCCCCTGCGGGTGGTTGACCACCGTGAAAAAGACCGCGACGGAATCCGTGCCGCGCACCTTGATGACTCTTCCCACTTGCGGCTTTTCGCCGCAGTTCTTATGCACGATGCGCAGCACGGTGCTCATGGCGGCCGCCCGGGTGGTGGCCCCATCCACCAGTCCGTAGACCACTTGGCCGCCCTGGGGGTTGTTAATGGTTTTCAGCGGGGTTTGGGCCTCCACCGGGTGCGAACCGATCGCCACAAATAACAGCCCGAGAACCAACGACACGCAGAATCGTTTGTAATTGCGCATGATCGTCACCTCTTTCGGTTTTCTCGTAGACATCTACTCGGGGGGTAAGGCAAGGGGGAAAAGCAGTCGGATTAAGCCAGCCGGTTCACGAACGATGCTCTTCTAAAACCAAAAGTGCCAGATGGTATCCACCAGCGCGTGGGTCAGAGCGGCTGCGCACAGGCGCTGACGAGTGCGGTAAACATTCCCGTAAAAGATTCCCGCCAGCGTTGCCAGAATGGCGTATCGCCAGTTTGGGGCGGGCGCATGGTGTAGATGCGAGGCGCCGAACACGACCGACGCGATCAGGAGGCCGTATAGGCCTCGCGGGCCCTTGTGGATGGTGCGCACCAGTAGGTTTTGCAGGATTCCCCGGAAAAGTAACTCCTCCGGGATGGCCACGGTCAGGTAGATTCCGACGAACGTGAGGAAAAAGTCCCCCACCGGCCCCACACTGAGACCGCGAGTAAGCGGCGCGGTGGAATGCGGATGGATAAAGTTCAAAGCGAGGCCCATCGGGATCGCCAGCAAGGAAAATGCCAGGAGATTCAGCAAAGCGTCCCAAACGTCGCCTTTCCTCCATACCAGGCGAAACCCCACACCTTCCAGGTTGCGCAGCACCATGAAGGCGTAGCCGCCCACCAGGACGCAAAAAATGGGGCGGAAAATGTAAATATCCTGCGGCCAGTTCCAAATTCCCTGCAACCAGCCCGCCGAGACCGGGACCGCCAGCGCCAGCATGGCCACCGCATCGCGCCAGCCGAGGCTCTCAGGGGGGTGCAGACGATCAGGCAGCAGTAAAGCGGTCGGCACCAAAATGTAGGCTATTAGCTTCCCGAGGGCAGCCAGCGTAAACGTCCTGGTCCCCAGTGCAAAAATAAGGTAGGGGAGAAGAAGTAGGAAAGGCAGTCCCCCGGCCAGCGCCGACGAAGCCATCGCCCAGTGGCGCAGTTGCTTGATGAACGCCGTCTGCGTCAGCCCCACAAACACGCCCACCAACAGCGCCACGCTTTCCAGCAGGGCGGCCGTCCGCCACGGATCTATTCGAATGCGAACCAGGATGAGGCCCTCAGCTAAGGCAGCAAGGAGGGTCAAACCGAGAAGAATCTGTAAGCCTTTTTTCATGGGTCACGCGTACGGCCAGTGCGGGCGCAGCCCGCTTTGGAGTGCGGCACCACGCTGCCGCTTTGGCTCCAGCCAGCTTGCTGGCTGGGGATTGCGCTCGCGGTTGAAATCCCCGCGAGCGAGCTGGCGGGAAGGAAAGTGGCAGCAAGCTGCCGCACTCCAAAGCTTCGCATCCGCATTCCTGACTTCCCTCCCCCTCATCACGTAGGAAATCTTTCAGGGCGGCTTATTTCCCCGCCCCTCGTACCATGTCCGGTGATCCAAAGTCTATGTCATTCAAGGGGATAACACGGAAATGGCCGAGCTTCTTCAAGTCTTTCTTGAAGTCTGAAACGCTTCCCACGAGCACAATTACATCATGGTCATTGCCCAGATAGCGCTTGGCAACGCCGTCGACTTGCTCGGTGGTTAAAGCTTGGATCTTCTCCGGATAATGGTTCCAATAATCGAGCGGCAGGCCATCCTGGATTAGCTCCAGGATCTTGCCAGCGACGTTGTCAGAGGTTTCGAACTCCAGGGCGAGGTGCCCCACCAGGTAACTCTGCGCCGTGTCCAATTCCTGGCGGTTGATGCCGTGATCCTGAAGTGTCTGCATCTGTTCCAAAGCGATGTGCGCGCTCTTCACGGTTTCCGGCGTGCGAGTAAAGGTCTTGGCCACCCAGGCTCCGAGGTGGCGCCGGCAGACGAGATCGCTGGATGCTCCGTAGGTTAATCCCTGGCGGGTGCGGAGAGCTTTGAACAGGCGGTTCTCCGAGGGGCCGCCCAGGATTTCGTTCGCCACGCTGAGAGCCAGGTAATCGGGACTATCGCGTGGCACCCCGAGGGCCCCGATGCGAATCTCCGTCTGGACGGCGTCGCTCTTGTCGATCGCAATGACCCGCTGTTCGTCCGACGACGTGGGATCGCCGGACGCCGCCGTGGCAGGTTCGCTGCCATTCTGCCACCCGGAGAAATACTTGGCCGCAAGCGCCGTAGCTTCCTTTACGGTAATGTCTCCCACCACGGCCAGGATGCAGTTGGCGGGCTGGTAGTAGCGCCGGTGGAAGTCGCGCAAATCCTGGGCGGTAATGCGCGCGGCGGACTCGAGCGTACCGTCCTCGGGATGCCCGTAGGCGGTGCCGGAAAAAACCAATTCCTGGATGGCCATGTCCGCCACGTACGCCGGGTCGTCCTGGGAGACTTGCAACCCCGAAATGGTTTGCTTCCGCTGGCGCTCGATTTCCGCGGGCTGGAAAGCCGGGTGCGCGATCATATCGCTCACAAGGTCGAAAGCCAGATCGGTGCGGTCGGTCAAAACGCTGAGGCTAAGGTAGGAACTATCCCAATCGACGTCGTTGTCAGCAACTCCCCCGGCAGAATCGATGGCCTCGGCAATCTGTCGTGAGGTCCGGCGCGCCGTGCCTTCCGTTAGCAGGCCGTTCACCAGAGCGGCGGTACCCGGCAACTTGGGGGGATCGCATTCGGCGCCCGATCTCACCACCAACCGCAGGGTGATGAGCGGCAGGGTGTGACGCTCCACCACCACCACCTGGAGCCCGTTGGGGAGCGTCTGAATGGCCGGCGTCGGAATCACCAGGGGCTTGGGCGGCGGCACATCCGGCGGAAAATCCCGCGCGAGCGCCGGCATAGCGAGGAAGATCATGAGCAGGCTCACAACGCGAATCGTTGTTGTGGCCTTTGCGCCTTTGCGCCTTTGCGGGAGATTGTTTTGGCTTTCGCAGTTTCTCAACAGTTTGCTCCGTGCCCACTGAAGAATTTGGTATCAATACGAAAAAACATTCTCACGCAAAGACGCAAAGGCGCAAGGTACGAATTGACTCGCCGGTTCCCTTCCCCCTTCGTGAAATACGACAATGCCGCAGAATGCGAACCTTTTGCCACCTACCACCTACTACCTGCCGCCTTCTACCAGGTCGCCCTTTTCTCCCGAATCTTTCTTGGAATAAACCTCGACCAAGGTTTTGTTCTCCTGCACAAAATACTTCCTGGCCACGCGTTGGATGTCCTGCGGCGTGACCTCAAGGAAGCGTTGCAGCTCCGTGTTGACCAATTCCGCGTCCTTCAAAACCACGGCCGCGTATCCCAACTCCTCTGCACGGCTCTGTGCAGTTTGCCGGCTGAGGATGAAATCGCGCAGGATTTGGTTCTTGGCCTTTTCCAAATCGGCGTCGGAGACAAGCTCGGTTTTGAGCCGCGATAGTTCGGCTTCCACTTGCGTCTCGCCCTCGGCAGGAGAATGCCCGCCGTTCATGACGGCAAAGACGAAAAACAGATTGGGATCTTCCGTAAAGTTTCCGCTGCTCTGCGCTTGCGCGGCGATCTGCTTGTCGTAGATCAGCCGGGTGTAAATCCTCGAGCTCTCGCCGTCCGAGAGAATTTTGGAAGCCAGGCGCAGCGGGTAGGCGTCCGGAGTGCCGTCGGCGGGCATGTGATAGCCCTCCACGAACGCCGGCAACGCCACGTCCAAATTCATCTTCACTACGCGTTCGGCCTGTTGCGCAGGCTCCTGAGGAATAGCGATCGGGCTCCGTGCATTTCCCGCCTTGACCGGTCCTAAATACTTCTCCACCTCGACGGCGGCTTGGCGCCAATCCACGTCACCCACAACCAGCAACGTGGCATTGCCGGGAACGTAGTAGGTGTCATAGAAATCCTGAATGTCCTGAATGCTGGCGTGGTTCAGGTCCTCCATGCTGCCAATCGTCATGTGCCGGTAAGGATGAACGGTGTAGGCATGGTCGTAAAGCGTTTCCACCACCGTGCCGTAAGGAGGATTGTCAAAGCGCAGGCGGCGCTCCTCCTCCACCACCTGCCGTTCATTGTTGAAGACTTTTTCGTTGATCTCCAAATTGCGCATGCGGTCCGCTTCCAGCCAGAGAACCACGGGCAGCATGTTGCTGGGCACCGTCTCCCAAAAGACCGTGGTGTCCTCGGTGGTGTAAGCGTTGTCCGTCCCGCCGGAACGAATGATGTAGTCGGAGAATTCGTTGGAGCCGAGGTTCTTCGTCCCGTCGAACATCAGGTGCTCGAAGAAGTGCGCGAACCCGGTCCTGCCGGAAACTTCATTCTTTGAGCCGACGTGATACCAAACCTGCACGTCGATCACCGGCGCGTCGTGGCTTTCCACAATCAGCGCGCGCAGACCGTTATCGAGTTTCACCTCGTGGACTTCAGTGTAAGGGAGCTTGACGGAAGATGCCGCGGCAGGTTGGAGAACCAGCCCGAGTACGCAGGCCGTCAACGCGAGACACGTGGCGGCATGCCGGCGGAATGGGAATGAGAATGTCAACGCGCTTCAGTCCTGAACCCCAGGAGCAAATGGCCTTCGAGCGACACCAAGCCAAGGGATGATTTTAACACAGCGAGGCAGAAGATCGGGTCATCCGGCCATCGGCGCATGGGGTGATTTAGCGATGGGTGATTGAGTTTCTGGGCCGTCGGGAGATCGGGTCATCTGGCCATTGATGGTTGTCGGACGCCGCCGTGCCCATTCGCTGTCATTCTGAGCGCAGCGAGGAATCTCGCCCTGCCCGCTCAGGATAAACTTGGCGAAGGATCTCGCCTTGCATGCTTTTTGCGATTTGAGATTTTCAAATTTCGAAGTCAGCCAGTTGATTCATCTTCTCACCTCACACAACCGACAGCCAAGATGGAGAAGTGTCACGCGGGGGTTTGGCCCAACAAGCCTTTCCTCGGGCGTGCCGTCGCGTCCCGGTGGGAAAAAACAAAGGTGGCGCGGACCGATCGCCTGGTCCGTGGCTTTTAATTGGCATTAGGGCACAAACCGCAGACCTTCAAAACCGGTTTGCGCTACGCCTATTTGCTTATGGGAACGGCTGCGTTAGAACAAGAACCTCTATCACATAAAATGAGTGAAAAAACCTTGCTTCAGTGCTATATGTGAATCGTGGTTCGCGAGAAGCCTTTGCACTTGTTGCGGCCCGAGGAGCGCGTTCTTGGCCGCGAGGCTCCGGTTATAACCTCGGGCGCGAGGGCGGAGTGGTCCTCATAAGAGATAGGCACCTAGATTCCTAAGGGAGGTTGTCGACCCGATGAAGAAGTTACTCAGCATATTGTTCGCGGCCGCGATCGTTTTCTCGCTGACCACCAGGGTGCTCGCGCAGCCTGACGATGCAGCGAAAGTCCAAGCCCTGGAGAAGCTCGCGAAGAAGACGAAGAAAACCCATAAGAAGAAACATAAGCACATCCCGGTGGTCGAAAACAACGGTTCACCGGAGGGTACCAATCCTACCAGCATAAGAAGCAACACACAGGAGGCGTAACGCGTGCTCGCCAAGTCCGCGCCTTTTGTTGTCACTGGAGGAGTGTTCCGCCTGCGCTCGGAGGTCTCAAAACATCCCAACCCCCATCTTAGTTTGGTTTTTGGCTCGTCGCGATCACCGTGGGTGGGGCCGTGGTCGTCTTTAGCATGCCAATAGCCTGGGCCAATGCTAGTGTATTCTTCGCCCCGCCTCCCCAATGAAAGCGGCAGTTATCAAAATTTGTGCTAGCCCACTCGAAGTCCCCGCCGGAGTAATAAAGGTCGCAATCGGTGAGCTTGCAGTTCATAAATACCACGTCGTCCAAATGGAAGCTTTTCCCCTGAATATTCTCATTTCTAAACGTTTCCATCTTCATCTCCTTATCGCCTCTACTCATAAAACTTCTGCGCGATGGGGTAGCGGCGGCCCATGCCGAAGGCTTTGGCGGTCACTTTGAGGGTGGGCGGAGCCTGCTGGCGTTTATATTCGGCGGCGTTCACCATGCGCAAAGTACGGCGCACCAGGGAGGGATCCACGTGCTGGAGGGTGGCGGCGATTTCATCGGCGCTCCGGTTTTCCTCGATGTAGGCTTTCAGGATGGCGTCCAGAACTTCGTAAGGGGGCAGCGAATCCTGGTCGGTCTGGTTGGGCCGCAGTTCCGCCGAGGGCGGTTTCTCCAGGCAGGCATTTGGGATGCGCTGCACCGAGCGGTTAATGTAGCGCGCCAGGGCGTACACGGTGGTTTTGGGAACGTCGGCGATGACGGCCAGGCCGCCCGCCATGTCGCCGTAAAGGGTGCAGTATCCCACTGCTAATTCGGATTTGTTCCCTGTGGTCAGCAGCAGCGAGCCAAACTTATTGGAAAGCGCCATCAGGATGTTGCCGCGAATGCGCGCCTGGATATTCTCTTCGGTCACGTCGCGCGGTGCGGCTTCGAAGGCGGGGTCAAGCGTTTCCAGGTAACTTTCGAATACCGGGGTAATAGGGATTACGCGGAATTCAATGCCCAGATTCCGCGCCAGCGCCTCCGCGTCGCGAATACTGCCCGGGGAGGAATAGGGGCCCGGCATACCGACGCCCAGCACGTTCTGCGGGCCCAGAGCGTCTGCCGCGAGGGTGGCCACCAGGGAAGAATCGATGCCACCGCTTGACCCCACCAGCACCTTTTTGAATCCACATTTCTGCACGTAGTCGCGCACGCCCAGGCAGAGCGCCAGGTAGATTTCCTCCGCCTCGGATTCCGGCGCGGGACGGATTTCCTTCGCGCCGTCGCTGGTATCGAAAATCACCAAATCCTGGGCAAATGCGTGGGCGCGGGCGCAAAGCTCGCCACGAGCGTTGAAGGCCAAGCTGGAGCCATCGAAAAGCAACTGATCGTTTCCCCCCACGTGGTTCACGTAAGCCACGGGAATTCCCTGCTTGTCGGCAATCGCCTTGAGCATGGCGTAGCGCAATTGAATTTTTTCGGTGTTGTAGGGTGACGACGCAATGTTCAGCAGCAGATTGGCTCCCGCCGCCACGCATTCCTCCACCGGGTCGCGGGTGTAAAGGCGGTTGGTCCAGAAATGCTTGTCGTTCCAAACGTCTTCGCAAATGGTAATGCCCACGCGCAAGCCGCCAAAGTTGTGGACGCAGACGGTCGAGCCGGGCTCAAAGTAACGCGATTCGTCAAACACATCATAGAAGGGGAGCAAGATTTTGGCGTAGTCCACCACCACCTGGCCACCTTCCAGCCAAGCCGCGGCATTCGCCACCTGCTTGCCCTGACTGGCCCGCGAGCGGCGCACGTAACCCACCAGCGCGGGAATGGGGGGCAGATTGCGTGCCAACCGGATCAACTCGCTTTGCGAGCGTTCAATGAATCCCGGTTTCTCCACCAAGTCGCGCGGCGGGTAACCGCAAAGGGCGAGTTCGGGAAATACTACGAGGTCAGCGCCGCGGTCCCGAGCGTGTTCCGCGTTCTTGACGATCAGCGCCACGTTGCCGGCAAAGTCGCCGATCGTGGTGTCAATTTGAGCTAGGGCGATTTTCACGGGTTATCCTTAGTTGCGGTATAATTATAGCGAACCTTTCGCACGGCTTGTCGAAAACCCTCGGAGGGCAGGGTCATGGCCGAAGAAGAACTGCTCAATCTCGCCATCGAACTCTTCCGCGACGCCTACAGTCACCAGATGAAGGGTGAACTGGGCGAGGCGGTGGAACTTTATCGCCAGTCCATTGAGACCTATCCCACCGCAGAAGCGTACACCTTTCTGGGGTGGACTTACAGCTTCATGGGCGACTTCGATGCGGCCATCGCCGAGTGCCAGCGCGCCATCGAAACTGACCCGGACTTCGGCAACCCCTACAACGATATCGGCGCCTACCTCATCGAAAAAGGCCAAATCGACGAGGCCATTCCTTGGCTGGAAATGGCCACGCGCGCCATGCGTTATGACCATCCGGCTTTCCCTCACTTCAATCTGGGCCGTGTGTGGGAACTCAAGCACGACTTCGCTCGCGCCCTTACCTCTTACCGGATGGCCGTGGAAATTGACCCTCAATACACACTCGCCCTTGCCGGAATCTGCCGCCTGCGGGCCATGTTCAATTAGTGCCGTTCCAACCCCTGGGTCTAACCATTTCATCTTGCGAACTGCGAATCTTCAGGTTGCTCCCGACCGCCACAGGCTGGGCCATTAAGTTGGAACAGCGTTAGCTGAGCCCAGCGTGGCCGAACTATGATTCCCTTCCCCCGCGCAACTTTCGGCGCGTAGCCGGGTTGAAAGCGGTAGGGCCGATGTACTTCGCATGCGGCTCGGTGCTCAGTTAGCGGCTCAGCAATGGCGCTGATTCTCCCGTGAACGGGGTGTCATGTGACCAGGGGGACGAACAGGAAGGTTGGCATAAGTGCACCGGGGTTTGTAGATTTTTCCGATCACAATGATGAGTCTCAAGGCATGGAATTATCTAATCGATTGTATTCCCACTGGTTAATTGAAATTGGAGTTTGGCGGAGCGTTTGCGGGAGGAGCCTGGACGAAAAAGGGGCCTTTGACAGCACATGCTCGGGGTAGCGATGGACACAACATCCACTGATGAGGAGGGTAGTATGAGTAAAAGGAATATGGTGTTCTTGGCAGGTGGGACAGTCGCCTTGGCCGCGGCGCTGATGGTGGGGTGCGGATCAAATGGCGCATCGGTTCCGGAATCGCCTGCATCCGCGGTATCCGGGTCAGTAGTCACTTTCGGCACCGATGCGCCCATCTGTGATGTGGAATCGTTCGTCGCGACAATCACCTCCGCGACCCTCGTGCCGCAAGGGGGCGGAAGTTCAGCCACGCTGGTTAGCTCTACGACGCCGGCTACCGTGGACTTTGCCCGCTTAACGGATTTCACCAGCATCCTCAGTACCGCGAGCGTCAATCCGGGGACATACGGCCAGTTGCAGATGTCGCTGACGAACCCGCAACTGATTGCCATCAATACCTCGGCCAGCCCGCCGACTCCCCTGCCGATCCCGGCAACCCTGACGACTTCGTCGTTCACGATCACTATCAATCCGGCCCTGGTCGTCAACAGTTCCACCACCAGTGGACTCATGATGGACTTTAACTTGCGCAAGTCGCTGCAAGTTGATGGCAGCGGACAGGTTACGGGAACGGTCGATCCCCAAATCACTGCCACCGCCACCACCACCTCCGGAACGACCGTGGGTGAGGCCGATTCGCTATACGGGATCGTCCAGAGCACAAGCACCACCGGCCTTCCTACCGGCTTTACGGGCAGTTTCACGCTCACTGTGGCCGACGGCACGGGGCAGACGTTCACGATCCTTGCCAACAGCGACACGGTTTTTGAAGGGGACGGCGTAACAACCTTTTCAGACCTGACGGCGAATACTTTTGTCGAGGTCGATGCCATCGTCAACAGCAGCGGTCAGATCATCGCGCAAACCGTCGATTCGGAAGAGCAAACCTCGCCATCCAGCCAGAAGTCGGCGTTCCTGGGAAAGGTTATCTACGTCACGCGGGACGGTTCTGGCAACGCGACTTCCTTCACCCTGCTCGTGGATGATGAAATTCCTAGTCTAAACGGCTCAATTCCGCTCCATTCAGGACTAGCGGTTTCGTTGACGAGCACGACCAAATACTTTACTAATTGGCAACACTGGAATCGCCAGGTTTTCACCTTCAGCCCCATGACGCTGGGTGTGGCGGAAAAGGTCGCTGTATTCGGGGTTCTTGGATCGGGCTCACCGCCGACAATGACCGCGAGCCATGTCTTCCTCCGACCGCGAAACGTAATGGGGAACTTTAATTCCTTGCTGGCAGCCGAGTCCGACGGCGTGACGGGCGGCTTCACCATGACCCCCTGCGGCAGCCTCTTCTTGGGGACTCCCATCACCGTGCTCACGTACCCTGATACCAATTTCACTGGCGTCAGCGGCTTGATTAACTTGACCGCCGCCCCTACGTTGAACACGCGTGGGGACTTGTTCTATGAACAAACGAGCGGGACATCAAAGACAGGCGCCTCCTGGACCGCACCGACCTGGGTCATGCAGGCGAGACAAGTTCATCAACTACCGAACTAAGATAGGGGCTATTTGCCCGGCAAGATCGCCGACGACTGGCGATTGGATCGTTTGATATTCAAAAGGCAGCGCGGCCTCGAATCCCGGGGCCGCGCTTTTTTTTGCAAGGTAGCAAGGAGTCATCTGTTGCCAAAGCAATTCAGGTGTAGAATTGAGATCAGCCTTGGCAGATTAGGAGGTAAAATGAGTAAAAGGAATATAGCGTTTCTGTCGGGTCTAGCCGTCATTCTGGCCGCAGCGCTGACGGTTGCATGCAATGATACTTCGACCCCAACTTCACGCTCATTACCCGGGACAGTTTTCGCTTTCGGGACCGATACGCCCATCTGTGATGTGGAATCGTTTGCGGTGACCATCACTTCCGCGAGTCTCGTACCGCAAGGTGGCGGACAGCCGACCCCGCTGATTACCTCCGCTGCGCCAGCGACCGTAGATTTTGCCCGTCTGACGAATTTCACCAATATTCTCAGTACCGCCAGCGTGACGCAGTTTGGGTCGTACAGCCAGTTGCAGATGACGCTGACAAACCCGCAACTGATTGTCCTCGATACCTCCACCAGCCCTCCGACTCCCCAGACCGTGCCGGTAACCCTGACGGCCACAACCCTCACAATCACCATCAATCCCGCCCTGGTTATTTCAGGCGCCACTGTTGGCGGGCTCATGATGGACTTTGACCTGGGCCAATCGCTGCAAGTTAACGCCAGTGGGCAAGTTACGGGAACGGTTGACCCGCAAATCACCCTCACCGTCACCACCCCCTCCGGGACGACAGTGGGTGAGGCCAGTGCACTGTACGGAGTTATCCAAAGCGTGAGTACCGCCGTATCTAGCGGTTTTACAGGCAGTTTCGGGCTCGCCTTGCACGACGGTACGGGGCAGACGTTGACGATCCTGGCCAACAGCAGCACGGTTTTTGAAGGGGACGGCGTAACGAGCTTCGCGAACCTCACGGCAGGGACTTTTGTCGAGGTCGATGCCATCGTCAACACCAGCGGCCAGATCATCGCGCAAACCGTTGTATCAGAAGAGGCAACGGCCACAGCCACAGCCACCACTCAGGAGTCGGCGTTCCTGGGAAAGATTATCAACGTAACTCGAAATAGTTCCGACAACGCGACCTCTTTCACCCTGCTTGTCCATGATGAAGTTCCTGATGCCAGTGGCTTGGTCCCGCTTTATTCGGGACTAATTGTCACTTTGACGGACACCACGAAATACTTTACCAACTGGCAATATTTGAATCAGCAGGCCTTCACCTTCGGCCCGACGACGCTGGGCTTGGCGCAAAAGGTGGCGGTATTCGGCGTTCTCGGATCAGGCTCGACGCCCACCATGACCGCGAATCAAGTCTTCCTGCGGCCACGTAACGTGCCGGGGCACTTCACTGCCTTGCTGGCGCCAGGATCAGGCGGCTTCACCCTGACCCCCTGCGAGGACCTTTTTGGCGGGAAAGCCATTACCGTGTTGACCTCCGCCAACACCGTTTTCAATGGAGTCAGCGGGCTGACCGGCTTGACCGCCGCTCCCATGTTGGACACAATGGGGGTTTTGTTCTATGAGCAAACGAGTGGGAGAACAAGCGGAGGGGCCATTTGGACCGCGCCGACATGGATCATGCAGCCGAGAGAAGTTCATCAACTACCGAACTAGGAAACGGCACATTTCCTGGCGAACTCATGAACCACTGGCGGTTGCATTGTTCGATCTTGAAAGGTAGCGCGGCCTCGATTCTCCGAAACGCGCTTTTTCTTGGAGCTGGGGCGGGATACGGTGACCCGGCCCATCTGCTGCAAAAGCAAAACCCCCGGGGGACGCCTTGCGAGCGCGCCGGGGGTCAGCAAAACTGCCGGTAGCAGGGCTCGCTCTTCAGCCCTGCGGCTTTCGAGCTTACACGCTGAAGGAACTACCGCAACCGCAGGTCGTCTTCACGTTGGGGTTCTCAAATCTGAACCCTGCGCCTTCCAAGGTTTCCACATAATCAATCTTCGTCCCGTTCAAGTACATTAGTGAGGCCTGGTCGATAAAAACTTTCAGACCATCGAATTCGTACACTTTGTCGATGGGGTTGCTCTGGCTTTCGAAGTTCATTTGGTACGAGAATCCGGAGCAACCGCCTCCAGCGACCCCTACGCGCAACCCGAGCGGCTGGGGTTCCTGCTGGGACATGATTTCCTTAACCTTGGACACGGCTTTAGATGTAAGCTCGATCGGCATTTAAGCTCCTCCTGGGGTTTGTGTTAGGGATAATTCCCTGCCCTCCCCACACGTTTAAACTTACCAAACAATGAAGCGGAAATCAAGCGTCGCACGGAATTCGGGTGCGCGACATAGAAGTGAAAAGCGGAGGGAGCGCGGGCGAGACGCCGCTAAATCGGGGCGGGCAGGATGCCTCCGCTCCGTCCGAAGGATCGGCTTTCACTTCGATGTCGCGCACCCACAGAATTCCGAAATGGCATTCGCCACGTTTCCCACTGCGGGAGAGCAACGCCGAGGTCATTTTGCGCCTCGGCGCCGCCGGAAAAGGGGCCCGCGAGAATCTTAGGCCGTCCCCACGCAGCACTCGCTAAACCCGCCCCCGAATTTCCGAATGTGCTCCAGGCGTTTGCTGAATTTCCTCGCGTGGTGCACAAAGACCACTGTCACTTTTCGAGGAGCTTTTGGTAGGCGGCGCGGATTTCCGGATCGTCGGGGGAGAGTGAGTAAGCGGTTCGCAACTCTTCGATGCCGGCATCGTGTTCCCCACGGTTATAGAGAACTCCGCCCAGACCGAAATGGGCGAGCGCAAATCCTGGTTGGAGGCGAATGGCCTCACGATATTCATCCACCGCGCCGTCGGAATTGCCTTGTTTATAGTCCGCCAGCCCGAGGTGGAAGTGCGCTTCGGCGTCGTCCGGCTTCAATCGCAGCACCTCGCGGTATTCGATGATCGAGCCGCTCGGGTCATTTTGCTTTTCGAGGGCATGGCCCAGGTTGGAATGTGCTTCCAGGTAATCCGGGTGGAGGCGAATCGCTTCACGGAATTCCGGAATGGCCTCCGCCACATTTCCCACGGTCTGGAGAGCCACGCCGAGGTTATTGTGCGCCACGGCGTCGTCGGGTTGCAAAGAGGTCGCCCCGCGGAGGGCACTGATCGCTTCGTCCCATTTCCTTTCTTCAAGCAGAACACGCCCGAGGGCTGACTGGAGTGCCCCATTGTTCGAATCAAGTTGGACGGCGGCGCGGTATTCCTCCTCAGCCTGCGAGTAAAGCTGCTTGCTCTCGAAGTCCGACGCAGCCGCCTGATGACGCGCAGCTTCGACCGCTGGACGGTGCGTGGAGTGGTACCATATCCCTGCCCCAATTCCGGCGGCGAGGATCACGATGAATGCTCGCCCGAAAATCGGTGAACGGCTGGTGGGTTCGCTGGAAGGTGGCGCGACGGGGTTCGCAGTATAGGGCGGGTGAGTAGCCACCGGCGCTGGGAGTGGCAGAGCAGGAACGGTCCCACGTTGTGCTGGAGGAACCGTGTCGGCGGGCCTCGGGGAAATACGTGGCATCAGCACAGGCATCCCCATCTCGATACGCTTCAGTTCCTCGATCAAGGCCGAGGCGGAGGGTGGGCGCAGTTCCCGTCTCTTTTGCAACATCCGCATCACCAGGTTGGCGAGCGCCTCGGGGATCGGCACGTCAGGGCGAACTCGGCGGATCGGGCGGGGCGGCTCTTGGATATGCGCAATCAGCAGGTCCATGGTCGTGTCCGACTTGAAAGGCACCGTGCCCGTCAGCATCTGGTACATGACGATACCGAGTGAATAGAGGTCCGAGCGCCCGTCCAGGTCATCGCCCCGCTTTCCCTGCGCCTGCTCGGGCGAGATGTACATGGGAGTACCCACCACGAATCCTCCGCCCGTTAG
>Ga0326727_10008791_pt1 | contig 25355 bp, 27 predicted proteins | sample MB2enrmetagenome_FD_207643 | JGI IMG/M metagenome (GOLD analysis project Ga0326727, IMG submission 207643) | Lab enriched peat soil microbial communities from McLean, Ithaca, NY, United States - MB29MY | ecosystem: Environmental > Terrestrial > Soil > Wetlands > Peat | place: USA: New York... | reverse complement strand
TCATCGGCACCACAAATCTGGTGGGCGGGGTTTCTGATGCATTCATCAGGGGGATCGATGCCGCCCTCCTCGCGTCGGTCATCATTATCGGTATTGCCGGGGCGCTGTCCTGGATGCGGGGCCACGAGACCCGGGGATCAGCACCCGAGGTAGTTTCTTAAAATCAGGATGCCTTGGCAGGCAGGTGGCGAACCCCTTTTCCAGGACTCACTCGTCTTTTCTCCACCAGATCTTCGCAAATGTCGATGTGCCGGAAATTACGATATCATCCCCCTCGGTGCGCATGAGCGGTGACAGGTACGCGTCCAGCACCCGTCCCTGCGCCGGTGTTGTTACGCCAAACCTTTTCTTGAAAAATGCTGTCATTTCCACGTGGGACGGGAAGCGGTACTCCTTGTCCAGCGGGAGCATTTCGACGTTTGCATAGATGCCTGTCTGGTACAACACGTTCCAGAGGCAGTCTGCTTTTGGTCCGGGATAATAGGGTCTTTTGTGAAGCGGCATCACGAGGTCGGCATACATCCGCTCCCAGAACGGCAGGTCCACGAACCAGTACAGGCAGACCTCGCCGCACGAGACCGCGTCCATCTTCTGCACCGCCTCCCGGATATCGTGCATCGTGAGGGAGAGTGAGGCAATCACGAGGTCGTACGGTCCGACAAGGTCGCGGGCGGGATCCACGTCCTCCCACCTCTTCTGGATACAGGAAATGTTTTTGATCCCCTCTTTGTCTGCCCGTTCCCTGAGCGCAGCGATCATCCCTGCCCCGGGTTCTACTGCTGTGACCTCCCGTACCTTTGCTGCAAGTGGGATTGCCAGCGTCCCCGGTCCGGAACCGATGTCAAGTACCCTTGTCGTACGGCTGACCGAAAGGCCTTCGATGGTCATCCGGATGCGCTTCTCGAATTCACCGGCAGACTGTGCCGCGTACCTGTCCGCGTTCTCCTTTCTGTCCCAGTCATGCGAGGTGTCCCCGGCAATCCTTGTGGAATCGTACTGGTCCTGCCGGGCCTTCCAGACCTCGTTCCAGTCAATATCGCAACAATCCCCCGGGGAAGCAGGCCTCGCCATGTAAGAGAAGGGTATACCCGGCCGGTAATAGAAGTATCCCCTGAAAAAGAGGAATTCACTCGTGCCGCAGGGCATCGATCGGGCTAAGGTTTGCCGCCTGCCAGGCAGGGTATACCCCGCAGAGTATGGAGATGATGATACCAAATCCCACACCCTCGACCACTGACATCATGCTCGATACAGTGAAGAGATACTCTGTTGTCTTGAGCATCAGGGCGCTGATCGCGTACCCGCCAAGGACACTGAGGACCCCCCCGATGAGGCTTCCGATCACACCGATGATGGCAGCCTCGTAGATGAACATGCTCATCACCTCCTTTTTCTGGGTGCCGATGCTGCGCATGATCCCGATCTCCTTGATTCGCTCGTTGACCGACATCATCATGATGTTGAAGATGGAGACGCCGGCAACGAGCATCGATATGCCGCCGATGGCCGTGACAAAGGTCGTGATCGTGCCAAAGGTCTGGTAGATGGTAGCAAGCGTTGCCTTGCTGTCGATGACGGTTACGGTCTTTTGTTTGGTGTTCCGGTTGAGCTGGTTTTCGATGGTGGTTTTAACATCTGCCGTATCGCCGCTGGTGACCTTCACGACCACTTCGTTGTATTCATCCTGATCGTTGTAAGTGCTTTCAAACCAGTCCTGTGTCACGACAATGGCACTATCGGTACTAATATCAAAGCTCATCCCTCTTTCCGCAATAATTCCGGTCACCCTGAGCGTACCATATTGCCCGCCGGTCCCAATGGAAATCCGCGAACCAACCCTGACGTTATTATCCGTTGCAAATGTCGATCCCACGAGGCAGCCGGAGTTCCCGTTGTTGTAATCGCCGGCTTCGAGATTGGGGAGCAGGTCTTTTGTCTTGTCCGGCGGGATCCCGTAAATGGTCGCTACAATGTCATCGCTTCCGACACCTACCTGCATGTGTTCTGAGGTCGAATGAACAGGTATTGCCACATTCGGGGCGACCACGCGTTTGATCTGCTGGTAATTCTGGTCGGTGAGCATCAGGTTCGCCGAACTCGCTCCCCCACCGCCGCCAAAGCCCGTGCCGCCTCCGACATACGGCATAACAATTACGCTGTCCCCTACGGAAGAAAGACTTGCGGAAACCACCTGCACCATGCTGTTTCCGAGGATGCCCATGGATGCGATGGCAACAACACCGATGATGATCCCCAGCATCGCAAGGCTTGAACGTAGCATGTGAATCCGGATGTTCCTTTTCGAGATCTCCCAGAATATGGTGCTCATTCTTCAATTCTCCCGTCAACGATCCGGATCGTCCGGTTCGTGTAACTGGCGACGTGGGGGTCATGAGTCACCACGATAATGGTTGAGCCTTTTCTGTTGAGCTCCGTCATGAGTTCCATGATACTCGCGCCGGTTTTTGAATCGAGATTTCCCGTCGGTTCATCGCACAGCAGGATGTCAGGATCATTGATGAGCGCCCGTGCAACCGCTACCCTCTGCTGTTGCCCTCCAGAGAGTTCAAGCGGCGTGTGGGTGTAGAGATGTTCCTCAAGCTGGACGGCCTTGAGCACTTCGATGGCTTTTTTCGAATCAACGCTAGCCTGAGATTTGAGCATCTGGGGGAATCTGACGTTCTCGATGATGTTTAACAGCGGGAAGAGGTTGAAGTACTGGAAGATGAACCCGATGCGATCCCGCCTCAGGTTCGTGAGTTCGACATCGCTCATATCGCGCACGCCGATCCCGCTCATGAAGATATCCCCGGTGGTCGGAGTGTCAAGGCACCCCATCAGGTTCAGGAGCGTAGATTTTCCCGAGCCCGATGGCCCCATGATTGATATGAACTCCCCGCGCTCCACTTCAAATGAGATGTGGTTAAGGGCAGTCACATCTCCGGCCTTGAGCGGATAGATTTTACTCACATCAGAAAACTGGATGACCGGCAGCATGACGCTCCCTCCCTTACTGGTTCTTCCGCTTCTTCGTGTAGAGATACCCGCCCACGCCAAGCACAATGATAATGACTATGACCAGTGACGGGAGCATGCTTGGCTGTGAGCCCGTCTGAGTTGTAGCCTTGCTCAGATCGATCTTCTGGATGGAGGTGAGAATATTGCCGTCATCGTCTCTGTAGGTCTGCTGGAGGGGAATGCTTGTCGTGCCGTCCGGGGCGGTAAAGGTGACCTCGAAGCTGCCGAAGTCGTCAGGTTTGAGTGTACCGATCACGTAATTCCTTTGCGGGTCCTGCGGCACGGCGGGAGAAAGCGATGTGACCGTGACACCATTTGCGTTCGAGAGACCGGCATTGGTTACATCTCCGGTGACGTCGTAGGTCCCGTTGTTGAGTGCGATAACGATATTGCTCATCATCGGGTCAGCCTGCATTTTGTCAGTCGTAAACAGGATCGGCAGGGTCGTATTGATGGTATGGTCATTATCACCGTTATCGTAATCGACTTGCAGGAAGAGGGTAGTGGGCTCATCAGCGGTAGAGGTGAAATTAACCGTCGTACTGGTCCCGGCGGCCAGATACCCGACGTATGTCTTTGCAGGTGTAAGGGTGACATCATTACCGGTGGCTTCAAAGATGACATTTTTTACGTCGTTGTCACGGGGGTTGGAGATCTGGACACAGACCGTCTCCTTTACCCCCTGGGTGAATGCATCCGGCTGGTCAGCAATGGTCATGACGAGGGGCGTATTGTCCACCTTGATCGGAGTTCGGGAATACATGCCGTTGCCAGCCATGAAGCTCAATGAGAAGGATGGATAATAGGTGCCCGCAGATCTCTGGGTCCCGATGGAGAATACGAACGACCGGGTCTGGAGAGGCCCGATATTGACATTTGTATCATATGTGCCGCTGGTGAGAAGGATATCGTTATCACCAAAGGTCGCATGATTGACCATGACGCTCTGGTTTGCATTCCCGTTGGTGACGTAAAACGTTGCCGTGGCGGTATCCCCGGTAAAGAGGACCGCCGGATCTATCGTATAGTTTGATACGTATACGTTGTTTGCAACCTGAACAGCATCGGTTATGGCGTCAGCACTTGCAGGAAGAACCAGAAATCCTATGGCTATAATAAGGAACAGGAGCACCACATACGTGGAATGAGGGAGGCCGGGAGAGGTTTTTTTCTTCGTTCCTGAATCAGCCGGTCTGCAATCTGCGGTAAAATTCCGGGTATCCGGATATGCTGAGGGAGATATCATTCTGACCATTGCATTTCCTCAATGTGGTAGTAAATTTTTTTACTACTTTTTTACTAAGTATTTACCCGGGGCCTAAAAAGGCATTTGGTAAAGCAAACTTTCCAGCTGCAGTGCCATCCTGACATGAGTTCTGGTGCAGAAGGGAACTCTGGTGTAAATCCGGCAAAGTAGTAAAATTTTTAACAACTCAAAGAACACTATTGCTCTATGGAAAGCATTCCGGCTCCTCTCATAAAATCGCTTAACGAGCTCGGGCTTTCACCCTATGAAGCAAATGTTTACGCCGCCCTGGTCCTGTATGACAATGCAGACGCAAAAGATCTCGTAGAGTTTCTTTCCATCTCCAAACCAAGCGTGTACGAGGCACTTGACCATCTGGCGGAAATGGGACTTGCCGTAAAAAGGGTCTCAAAACCGGCACGTTACAGCGCGGTTTCCCCTCAGATGGCCATTGACCTGCTCATGGGCAACCACCAGAAGGCAGCCGATCTGGCGCGGGCGGCACTGGAAAAACTGGAAAAAGAGAAGGTGCAAACCGAGAAAGAGGAGGCTCTCTGGACCATTTATGGCGATAAGAGCATCGAGTATAAGATTCGTGACCTTTTCGGAAAGGCAAAAAGCCATATCCGGTGCATGATAGGAGAGCGATACCTTCCCTTCATTGAGAATATCCAGATAAAGGATATTTCCCTGCTGCTTATCGTGATATCCGATGCGCCGGGTCTTGAGAGAAAACTGCGGGTGCAGTTCCCGGGAAAGAACGCGGATATCCACGTGATCCCTGCGGAAAAATTTGGTGTCCCGCCATCATGTGCTCCCCCGGAATTCGAGGAGATCCATAAACTGATGAGAGTTGAAAACACGCTCGAACTCACCGTTGATGACGAGGAACTCCTCATGATACCGCCGTTTTTCTCCAGCACGGTTTCGGTTCTCAATACCCGGAATAAGGGAGCAATACTCCAGATGAAACTTTTCAGCCAGTTTAACTGGAAGCGACTCATCGACGGGGAGGAATTTCCCTTCCCCCGGCCTCCCCGCAGGAAAAAGCGGGAGTGATAATTTGCCAGAGTGCAACGCAGCGAAAGCACCGGGCATAGCAGAATCGCGGGGTGCGAGTGTGCACCATTTCTGTCACATGGGATGATGATAGAAAAATGCACATGCACAATCAGGCCGTTCTCTGGGTATACCCGGGTGCCGGTAGAACTCCCGTCCGGGTCATCTGAACCTGTTTGGGCCTGTGATCGGTCCTTTCAAAACGTATACTTGAAAGCACCAAACAACAAAAGTGTTCCACAATGTATATATTTATACAAAACAGAATAACCGGGCATGCAGACAAAGATCCTCCTTGATGAGGAACAGATCCCCAAAAAGTGGTATAATGTCCAGGCAGACCTGCCCTCTCCTCTCGATCCCCCACTTCATCCCGCCACCCACAAACCAGTCGGCCCGGATGACTTGAAAGCGATCTTCCCGATGGAACTGATCCGTCAGGAAGTCACCACTGACCGTTACGTGGACATCCCGGAAGAGGTGCGGGATGTACTGCGGCTCTGGAGGCCGAGCCCCCTGTACCGTGCCCACCGGCTGGAGAAGTTCCTGAAGACACCGGCGAAGATCTACTACAAGTGGGAGGGTGTCAGCCCGGCCGGCAGTCACAAGACCAATACGTCCATCCCGCAGGCCTACTACAACATGAAGGCCGGTATAGAGCGTATCGCGACGGAGACCGGGGCCGGGCAGTGGGGTTCAGCCCTTGCCTTTGCGACGATGCTCTACGATCTGGAGTGTACCATCTACATGGTGCGATCGAGTTACACCCAGAAACCGTACCGGAAATCGATGATGCATGTCTGGGGGGCGGAGTGTATCCCCAGCCCCAGCACGAAGACAAATTCCGGCCGGGCTGTCCTGGAGAAGGATCCAGAGACTCCGGGTGCGCTTGGCATTGCCATATCCGAAGCAGTCGAGGATGCAGCGACCCACGCCAATACCAACTACGCGCTGGGCTCGGTCCTGAACCATGTCTGTCTCCACCAGACCGTAATCGGCCTCGAATGCAAAGAGCAGCTCGCCATGGTCGACGACTACCCGGATGTGGTGATCGGGTGCGTGGGCGGTGGCTCCAACTTTGCCGGTATCTCGTTCCCGTTTGCCGGGGACAAGATGAAGGGTACGCACAAAGATACCGATATCATCGGTGTCGAACCTGCCTCGTGCCCAACACTCACCAAAGGCCTCTACACGTACGACTTCGGCGATGTTGCCGGCCTCACCCCCCTTCTCAAGATGTTCACCCTCGGCCATGACTTTGTCCCGCCAGCCATGCACGCGGGAGGCCTTCGTTACCATGGCGATTCGCCGATTGTCTCACGCTTGGTTCACGATGGCGTGATGCGGGCGGTGTCCTACCACCAGAGCGAGGTGTTTGAGGCAGCCCAGACCTTTGCCCGGACCGAGGGGATCATCGTCGCCCCGGAGACGTCACACGCAGTGAAATCCGCCATCGACGAAGCGCTTGCCTGCAAAAAGTCCGGCGAGGGTAAGACCATTCTCTTCAACTGCTCAGGCCATGGCAACTTTGACATGACGGCCTACGATGCCTTCTACAGCGGCGAGCTGGTCGACTACGAGTACCCGGACGAGCTGATCCGGCAGGCGATCGGACGGATCCCGAAAATATCCTGAACTCCCTCCACCTCCCTTTTTATGCGCCGCATTGGTTTTCTTATCAACCCTGTTGCCGGCATGGGCGGGTCCGTGGGTCTCAAGGGAACTGACGGGAACGCGGACGAGGCCCGCCGCCGCGGCGCCCTGCCCCGGGCACAGGAACGGGCGGCGGTCACCCTGCATCTCCTTTCACCTTTTACCGACATCTTTTTCATCACCTGTTCCGGGGATATGGGAGCAACGGCCCTGCGTGAATGCGGGATACCCCATTTTCAGGTAGTTTACCAGTACCAGGGAAACAGCACGGCCGAAGATACAAAAAAGGCGGTTGCAGCATTCCTTCGGGAAGGCGTTGACCTGATCCTGTTCTGCGGCGGCGACGGTACCGCTTGGGATGTCTTTTCCGTTACGCAGCGGACCGTCCCGATCCTTGGGATCCCGGCCGGAGTAAAGATGTACTCTGCGGTATTTGCTCTCGACCCGGCGGCTGCCGCAGCACTTGTTTCCGGACCCTATGGTATTCAGGACGCCGAGGTGATGGACGTGGACGAGGAAGCGTACCGGAAGGGGGTACTTGAGACACATCTGTCCGGCATTGCCCGCATACCGGCCCGGGCCCATATGACGCAGGCCGCAAAACAGGTTTTCGAGGAAGCAGATGAGGACCGGGCAAAAGAGGAGATCGCCCGTTTCCTGCAGGAAGTGATGCTCCCCGGTGTGCTCTATATTATCGGCGCAGGGACAACAACGGAGGCGATCGCCCGGCGGCTGGGGGTTGAAAAAACCCTGCTTGGCGTGGATGTGATCCGGGACGAGAGCCTCGTGGCTTCGGATGTTGACGAAAAGACTCTTCTCGATTTGGCCGGCAGGTATCCTGAAACAAGGATTATCCTCAGCCCTATTGGTGCCCAAGGTTTTATTCTTGGACGGGGGAACCAGCAGATCAGCGCGGCGGTAGTCAGAAAAGCGGGGCTGAAGAACCTGATCGTGGTCGCCACGCCGCACAAGCTGAGGGAGACGCCTTCGCTGTATGTAGATTCCGGGGATCCGGCACTCGACCGGGAATTCGGGGAATCAATCCAGGTTATCTCCGGCTACCGGATCGCACAGCGGAAGAAGATCTCCCGGTCACCGTAACGTGCAGGGGAAATCCCGTGTGCGCCCTGAGCGGGGCATAAAAAAGGAAAAATGGACGGGGCCCGTCCCGCCATGGCGGATTTACCCAAGAGGCGCAACGGTTTTTTTGTACATTTCGTTGAGAACCTGCGCGAGACCCGCGTAGACCGCGAGGAACCCGCAGAGGATCCCTTCATATCCTGCAACCATGGTGATTGTCCCATTTCCGGTGACCTCCCCGATGGCGAGCAGGAAGAACAGGATCGCAAGCGTTGCAAAGACCAGCTGGAGGGCGCGGTTCGCCTTCAATGTGCCAACAAACATGACCAGCGTGAAGATCCCCCACATCGCAAGGTAGGCCGCCATTGAAGGTGCATCAGGTGCATCCGCAAGCCCCAGTTTTGGGAGCACCAGCAGGGCGACGAGCGTCAACCAGAACGCCCCATAGGAGGTGAACGCGGTTGCCCCAAACGTGTTGTTCTTTTTCCACTCCTCGATACCTGCGATGATCTGTGCAAAGCCCCCGTAAAAGATCCCCATTGCGAGGATCATGGAACCGAGCGCAAAGAAACCTGCATTGTGCAGGTTTAAGAGCACGGTGGTCATACCAAACGCGATCAGCCCGAGGGGTGCCGGGTTTGCGGTCATATCCATGTTTTTCACAGTTGTTGCCTGTGGTGTCGTTTCATCCTGCATGATCACATCATCCTGTTTTGATTTTCCTCTCACTATGGTTGGGAGTCATTCGGTGTTAAACGGATTTTTTGTTCATCATTCTTCGAGTGTCGAGACATCCCCGGGATCCATCCCGAGCTCTTTTGCTTTCAGCACCCGGCGCATGATCTTGCCGCTGCGGGTCTTGGGCAGTTTATCGACATATTCGATCTCGTGCGGGACGGCGATGGGTCCCAGTGTCATGCGTACATGGTATATCAGGTCCTGGGTCAGTTTCTCGCTTGGTTTATTTCCTACCCGGAGGATGACGAAGGCTTTTATCATGTTCCCCTTGATGGCATCAGGTTTTCCGATCACGGCAGCTTCTGCCACGGCGTGATGGGAGACAAGGGCGCTTTCCACCTCCGCTGTTCCGATGTTATGGCCGGAGACGATGATGATGTCGTCGGCTCTGCCGATCACCATGATGTACCCGTCCTTTCCCTTTACCGCAAGATCTCCTGCCGCATAGACTCCAGGGATAGTCTCCCAGTACTTCCGGTACCGCTCATCGTTTTTGTATACGGTACGCAGCATGGACGGCCACGGCCTTTTGATCACAAGGAAACCCCCTGTGCCCGTGGGGACTGCCTTTCCGTCCTTATCAGTGACGTCCACTTCCACGCCGGGGATCGCCTTCCCCACAAATCCGGGCCGCATCGGCTCTCCGACCATCGTTGTGATCATCTGCATGCCGGTCTCCGTCTGCCACCAGGTATCCACGACCGGGCACCTGTTTTTCCCGATCACCCGGTAATACCACTCGAATGCTTCGGGATTGAGCGGTTCGCCGACAGACCCGATGACGCGCAGAGAGTTCAGGTTGTACCGGTTGGGCCACTCCTCCCCGACTTTCATGAACGTCCGGATAGCGGTCGGTGCCGTATAGAACACCGAAATCTGCTGCTCCTGGATGAGCTTCCACCAGCTGCCGGGGTCCGGATAATCCGGGGTGATCTCAGAGATAAACACCGTAGCGCCCACGGCAAGCGGGCCGTAGACGATATAGGAATGGCCGGTGATCCAGCCGGGGTCCGCCGTGCACCAGTAGATGTCCCGCTCCTTGAGATCGAAGACGATCTTCGTAGTGTAATACGCCCCGACCATATAGCCCCCGCAGGTATGGACGACGCCTTTGGGTGTACCGGTCGAGCCGCTCGTGTAGAGAATAAAGAGCGGGTCTTCCGCGTCCATCGTCTCGCAGGGGCAGTCCGCCGGCACATCCTCCATGATCCCATAGAAATCATGTTCCCGTCCCGGGCGGATCTCGACCGGGGGCTCTTTGCGCCTTCGGTAGATGACGACGTGTTCCACGGAAGGTGCGTTGACTATCGCATCCTTGACAATGGTGATCAGCGGGATTGCCTTGCCGCGCCGGATCGAGATATCCGAGGTGATCACTACCTTTGCCTCTGCCTCCTTGATCCGCATGTTCAGTGCAGTGGTCCCGAAACCGGCAAATACGACACTGTGGACGGCACCGATTCGGGCGCAGGCAAGCATAGCGATCAGCTGCTCGGGAACCATCGGCATGTAGATACTGACCCGGTCGCCCTTTTTCACGCCCAGCTTTTTGAGGCCGTTTGCAAATCTCATGACCTCGCCCAGCAACCGCTGGTAGGAGTATACCCGCTCTTTGCCTTCTTCTCCTCTCCAGATCAGGGCTACCTTGTTGCGGCGGTCACCGGCAACATGGCGATCAAGGCAGTTGGCGGTGATGTTGAGCTGTGCATTAACAAACCACCGGGCATAGGGATACTTCCACTCGCACACCCGGTCCCAGGGCCGGATCCAGTCGAGCTCCTTTGCGATGGTCTCCCAGAACGCATCGGGATCGGCAAGGAACCGCCGGTAGGCGTCCTGATAATCTCCTATCCACGATGACTGTTTGTACTCCGCATCCGGCGTGTAGTACTTCGCATTCTCCACGAGCCTGACATCAAAGTTCTCGCTCATATTTCCCTCAATCTTACATAATTAATCATGTTAAATTGTTATATAAATTTTCGCGATACGGTAGTTGTTCCGACATGGAAATTGTTTCACCGGATAATAAATCCAATACTGTCGCCAGTTGGTGGGCTTAATATTCACCGGATGATGTGCCTGTGGCTTTCATGAAAAAAAGAAAAATACAAGAATCATTATCTATCGGATTCTTTCAATACTGTATCAATGCTGGAACGAATAAAGGGGTGTATGCTCGGGGCGGCGGTGGGTGATGCCCTGGGCATGCCCAACGAGAGCACAATGCCCGCCCTCTCCAAGATGCGGTACGGGTTCCGCAAGGCGTACAAGGGGCATCCCAATGACGGTCTGGCGCCTGGCCAGTACACTGATGATACCCAGATGATGATCCTCGTAGCCACGCTCCTTGCCGATGGAAAGTACACTGACGAGCGGTATGGCCTTGCCTTAAAAGAATGCTATGCCCGGGAGGTGCTTCGTTTCCCTGATGGTTCGGTATCGGCAGCCTGCGATCACATGGTCTCAGGACAGGCGCACTCCTGCGGGGTGAAATCAACAACCGCCGGCTGTCTCCCCGCCGCACTTCCGTTTGCCCTTGTCTATCCCGATGTCCATGAAGCGATAGAACGTTCCGTGAGGGCCTGCTCGGTCACCCACACCCACCCGGCAGCCCACGCCGCGGTTTCCACGTTTGTTACGCTGCTGTATTACTCCATCCATGAGAATTCTGACCCCATCAGGATGGCATTGATCCGGGCCCAGAATGAGGATGAGGTGCTGGGGGGCAAGATCCATAACGCGATCGAGCTGGAAAAAGAGGGCATTGAGATCGAAACTGCCATCCTCAAGATCGGCAACGATGTGTCCCTGTACCAGACGCTCCCCATTGCCTTTTTCCTGATCAGCAGGTACCAGCGCCCGGCCGATCTCCTGACAGTCGCCGCCAATGTCGGCGGGAACACTGACACGATCGGATTTCTCTGCGGGGCGTACCTGGGAGCGAGCAAGGGCGCCGGTGCGATCCCTGCCGATCTCCTCGAAGGCCTTGAAGACCGCCAGCGTATCGAGATTCTCGGCCAGCGGATCTTTGATATCTATACCCGGAAACTGGAAAGCTGATTTCCCGGACCGGAAAGCTGCCTGACTTTTTGGGTGCTCTCAAATACCGCCGCTATTTTCGCTGGCCTTCCCGCAAAAGGTTAAGTTTTCAGGAATGGAAAGATCCCTGTATGAAAGTTGCGATTGTCGGCGCATCCGGGTACGCCGGCGGCGAACTGGTCCGCCTCCTGTACCACCATTCTTCTGCAGAGGTTACCTGTGTCACATCACGCAGCCTTGCAGGAACACCACTCTCTGAGGTACATCCCCACCTTACGGGATTTTCCGATCTCAGGTTTGAGAACCCGGCGCCCGAAGCCATTGATGCGGACGTTGCCTTCCTTGCGGTTCCGCATACGGCAGCGATGACGATCGCAGGGAAGCTGCTCTCACGGGGGATCAAGGTTGTTGACCTCAGCGCCGATTACCGGTTAAAAAAGGATGTCTTTGAGAAGGTATACGGCGTTTCGCACACGGATTATTTCCCCGCACCGTACGGCCTCCCCGAACTGCACCGGAAGGAATGCATCAACGCGAAGTTCGTCGCAAACCCCGGGTGCTTCCCCACCGGGGCAACCCTTGCCGCAGCTCCTCTCGCACGCTTTGCACATACCGTCATCTTCGACTCAAAGACCGGAGTGAGCGGAGCCGGTGACAACCCCTCGGCCACTACCCACTATCCCAATGTCGGGGACAACGTCAACCCGTACAAATGGACCAGCCACCGCCACCTCGCGGAGATGAAACAGGAACTGGCAAAGCTCGGCTCCCCGGCATCCTGCTACTTCACCCCCCATCTTGTGCCGGTCAACCGTGGCATCCTCACAACCGCCCACATCCTCTTAAATGAGCCCATGGAGACAAAAGAAGTCGAGAAACTCTACCGCGAGTACTACAAGGATGAATTTTTCGTCCGGTACCAGAAGCCGATGCTTGCGGCAGTCCGGGGTAGCAACTTCTGTGATATCATGGTCGAGAGCGAAGGCCTGAGGGTGGTGGCTGTCTCGGCAATCGACAACCTTGTCAAGGGCGCAAGCGGACAGGCCATCCAGAACATGAACCTCATGTGCGGGTTCAAAGAGACCGACGGTCTTGTCGCAGCCGGGATGCTGCCCTGAGTAGTGATACCTATGCTTGTTTCAGAAACCATGACCAAAAATCCGCTGACCTGTACTGTCGACACCCCGCTCCGCGACGCAGTTGCAATCCTGCGCCAGCACCATATCGGGGGATTACCGGTGCTCGATGGGGATACGCTTGCCGGGATCATTACGGAATCCGATGTCATCGCCCAGCTGGAGACCCAGAAACTTTCCGATGACCTCTGGCTCCCTTCCCCCCTTGAGATTATAGAAGTACCAATTCGGGAATATGTCAATTGGGAAAAGACAAAAAACGCCCTACGTAATATCGGGGATCTGCCGGTAAAAAAGGTGATGACCCACCGGGTGGTTACAGCAACCGGGGACATGGATATCGAGACCGCTGCCGCCCTCATGCTCAAGGAGGGCATCGCGCGGCTGCCGGTGCTTGACGGGAAAAGACTGGTCGGGATTCTCACCCGTGCCGACATCGTACAGGCGGTCGGCGCGTCCCGCTCATCATAAAAAATAAGAGTTCAATTGCGACAACCATCGGAGGACAACAAAATATGGCCTACAAAAGTCTCTGTGCGGTAAAAGGAGTCACCGCAAACGGCATTAAGGAAGGAAAGTTCGGTCTTGCCCTGATCCGGGCAAGCGGGACTTCAGCAGGGGTATTCACTGCAAACCTCGCCCGGGCAGCCCCTATCGAGCTGATGCGAAAGCAGATAAAAAGTGGAAAGATGGATGCGATCATCGCCAACAGCGGCTGCGCGAATGCTTACACCGGCACAAGAGGGTACGAAGATGCGGTCACGATGACGGAGTACGCCGGGTCTGCGCTGGGCGTGGACAGCTCCGCAGTCGGTGTGGCAAGCACCGGCATCATCGGCAGGTACCTTGATCTGCCCTTGATCCGGCGCCAGTGCGCAGATGTTGCACTCAACCTTACTTCAATGCCGAATGCGGAGGATCGCACGGTCCGGGCAATCATGACCACCGATCTTCATCCCAAACATGCGCTCGTGAAGGGGGAAGGCTATACGATCGGGGCGATCGCCAAGGGAAGCGGCATGATCGCACCTAACATGGGCACCATGCTCGCATTCATCTTTACTGATGCAGAGATCGGGGCAAAACCTCTTAAGGAAGCGCTCAAACAGGCGTCCAACCGGACGTTCAACCGGGTCGTTGTTGATGGTGACACGAGTACCAATGACATTGCCCTCTGCATTGCCACAGGGGAAGCCGGGAACGTGAATGCCGGGGAATTTTCCGCCGCTCTTGAAGCGTGCTGCCGCTCGCTTGCACAGCAGATCGCAGCCGATGGCGAAGGCGCAAGCAAGCTCCTTGAGGTCACGGTCCGCGGCGCCCCCAAAGAGGAGGCCGCCGCAAAGGTTGCCCGGGTCATCATCGAATCCCCGCTTGTGAAGACTGCAGTATACGGCGAGGACCCCAACTGGGGCCGGGTCATCGCAGCCGCCGGCCGGGCTGGCGTAAAGTTTGATCCCAATGCCGTTTCGCTCTGGATTAGCGATGGGAACAGTAAGTACCCGCTGGTGAAATCCGGCGAGATCATCGCGGATCTCTCGAAGGCCAAGGCCGCAATGCGCTCCGACAAGGTCATCTTCATCCTCGATCTCGGGGCCGGAAAGGAAGAAGCCACCGCGTGGGGCTGCGATCTTACCGAGAAGTACGTCGAGATCAACGGGAGGTACACCACATGATGAAACGCGAAGATGTCCTCATGGAAGCCCTTCCCTACATCCAGCAGTTCCACGGCAAGACGATCGTGATCAAACTCGGTGGACATGCCATGGTCGACCCGGTCGTCCTTGAAAACGCCATCAGGGATGCAGTCCTCCTTCACTACGTCGGGATCCGTGTCGTGCTCGTCCATGGCGGAGGACCGGAGATCACCGAGAAGATGAAGGCGCTCGGGAAAGAATCGGTCTTTGTCGGGGGCCTGCGGGTCACCGACCAGGAGACCCTGGAGATCGCCCAGATGGTGCTGGTGGGCAAGATCAACAAGGGGATCATCTCTCTTATTGCAAAGTGCGGTGCAAAAGGGGTGGGGCTCTCGGGAAGCGACGGGAATATCATCATCGCAAAGAAGATGGACCTGCAGAAGGTGAATGTCGAGGGCGTTGAACAGGAGGTGGATCTCGGGCATGTTGGTGAGATTGAATGGATAGATCCGGCACTTCTCAACACCCTGCTCGAACGGGACTATATCCCGGTCATTTCACCGATTGCCATTGACCGGTTTGGCGGAAGCCTTAATATCAATGCAGATACCGCTGCCGGGGATATTGCCATCGCACTCAAAGCATACAAACTGATCAACATGACTGATGTCGATGGCGTGATGGACGCCAGACGGACCCATGTCTTCCGCAAGCTCTCCATACAAGAAGCAAACGCCCTCCTCTCATCAGGAGCTATCGGTGAAGGAATGATCCCCAAGGTGTCCTCTGTCGTCAAGGCGGTCGAGAACGGTGTCCGTTATTCCCACATTATCAACGGCAACGTGGAGCACAACCTGATCCTCGAACTTTTCACCCATGATGGTGTAGGGACGATGATCTCCCTCCAGTAGGTTTTTTTGCACGCGGCGGTAACATTCAAGTACAGAATAACCAGACGCTTCAGAGAAATGCGGACAGGTGTCACTGGATGGATAGAGTCATAAAATTTGTTATTGCACTGTTTGTTGTCATCGCTGCTGCCAGCGTTGCCTATCTCGTTTTCTCTGCACCGCCAGCCACCGCTGCCACATCATCGGGTGCAAACGACAGCATCGTCTATTATTTCTATGGCCAGGGATGCCCTCACTGCGCGGCTATCGAACCATTTATGGAAAATATGACAAAAAAGTATCCTGATGTTGATATCCGGATGCTTGAAGTCTGGTATAACCAGACCAACCAGCAAATTGATGCTGAGGTAAACGCGGAGGCCGGTATTTCCACCCCTCCGGGAGTGCCTGAGATTGTCATTGGAAAAACGGTACTTATCGGGCAACAGGACATACCTGATAAACTTGAAGGATATCTTCAGGCCATTGAAAAAAAAAAGTAGCCTCCCCTAATCTCACCCCCTCAAATCTCCCACTTTTACCCGCCCCTTCGAACCTTACCGTAACCGGGTATTTTTTCTACGGTGAAGGATGCAGTCATTGCGATGCTGTAAAACCGTTCATTGCAGAGATACAGTCCCGGTACCCGAATTTCGATCTTGAGCAGCTCGAGGTCTATCACAATGCCACCAACCAGGCCCTGTTCCTTGCCATGGACCAGAATCTCGGCATCACCTCGCCAGGAGTTCCCACCATCATCATCGGGAACCATGCACTCGTCGGTGAAGACCAGATCCGGGACCAGCTGGAGCAGGTGATCCTCCAGGAACAGGCCTCCCCGGCAAGCGAAGCAAACGGGAGCGTGAATGTAACGGCAGCTAAAAACTGCCCGGGTACGTTCACGACCCTGACCATTCCCCTGGTGATCTTCTGCGCGGGGATTGATAGCATCAATCCCTGTGCATTCACGGTCCTGATCATCCTCCTGCTCTCCATCATCGCGCTCCAGAGCCGCCGGCAGGTGCTGATGGTTGGCATCACCTATATCGCCGCGGTCTTCCTGTTTTATTTCATCTCCGGCATCGGCGTACTCTCGTTCGTGCATGTGTCCGGTGTCTCCAGCCTCATCGCACTGGCAGCGGCGATCATTGCCATCGTCCTCGGTTTGGTAAATATCATCGAGGCCGCGGTAAAAAAGGAAGGCTTTATTCTCGCCATTCCCGAATCAAAAAAACCGGTGATCGAACGGTACATCATGACAGCAACGCTGCCCGCCGCCTTTGTGCTGGGCGTCCTTGTCGGCATCTTCGAATTGCCCTGTACCGGCGGGATCTACTTAACCATCCTCAGCCTGATGAGCAGCACGCTCACGCTCTCTGAGGGAATCCCCTACCTGCTTCTCTATAACTTTATCTTCATCCTGCCACTCATTTTGATCCTTCTTGCGGTCGTGGTGGGCATACCTCCGGAACGGGTCAATGCATGGAGGCTGGAGAACCGCCGGAAGCTCCGGTTTGCCATCGGTGTCGCCATGATCCTCGTCGGGGTCTTCATCATTATCGGGCCCCTGATCATGTAATTTCCGCCGGTGCAGGTTTCCCTTTTTTCAGATGAAAAACTCCGGGAAGGTATCGGGTATCTAAAACAGGTAAAAAAAATTTATTTGCGGGTCGTTCTCTTCGGAATGGGTTTTTCCATTGCCACCCGCTGTGCTTTCTCGTTCATGGCGATCAGGGTCTCAAAGATCACCTTGACCGGGACCGGGTCGATGCGGTTTTCTTTTGCCAGTTTCATAACGTACTCCAGCACATCGGTCTTGCGCTGGTTGTCGTGGACCGGTATCCCCCGCTCCTGCTTGATTGCAGCAATTTTTCCGGCAAAGCTCTGCCGCTGTGCGATGAGGCGGATGATCTCCTCATCGATCAGGGTGATCTCCGCGCGGACCTCCTCAATAGTCATAGGAAAGTACATTGCAGGAAAAAGGGATAAAAGTGATGACACCGGTGTCCTGTTGTCTGTACGCGAAGACACATATCAGATAAACACCCTATCTGATCCAGTGATTTCATGCTCGGAAACATTACCCGGCGCGAGGAATATGATCTTTTTGCCGCATGGCTGGCCGTGTCGCTCTCGTTTGCCATCATCAAGCTGGCGCCCTACGGTGTCCTTGGCCCTATCAAGCCCGTTGACCCGGCAACTGCCCTGACGTACCTGGTCATTGCCCTCCTGACTGCGGGTATCGGCCTTGTCCTGCACGAACTGGCCCACAAGTTTGCTGCGATAAAGTTCGGCTTCTGGGCCGAGTTCCATAAGAACAATTTCATGCTACTTGTTGCCGTGGCCCTTGCTGCGCTCGTGGGCTTTGTCTTTGCCGCCCCCGGTGCAACCGTGATCTACAGCACGAGGCCGGACGGCCGGACGCTCAACCGCGAGGAGAACGGGAAGATCTCGGCAGCAGGGCCGGTCACCAACCTTGTCCTCTGCATACCGTTTACCGTTCTCATTTTTGCTACTGCCCCCCAGTCCCTCCTGTACCAGATCGGGATCTTTGGGGTCCAGATCAATGCGATGATCGCCGCGTTCAATATGCTCCCGATCAGCATCCTTGACGGGAACAAGGTCCTGTCCTGGAACATTCCGGCGTTTGTCCTCCTGCTGGCCACATCCTTCGCGGTACTGGTGAGCTCTTTCTATATCCTTATACCCTGATTTTTTTAACGAAAAATACCCGGATTTCAGCTGCTCGCGGTGATCTTCTCTAAATCCCGCACGACCTGCTGCCCTTTCTCATATGCGTCTTTGAGTGCGGTCGGATGGTTTTTGATCCCGTTCCAGGTGTCCATGTTATTGGCCACGATGTTTTCCGCATAGTCAAACCCCGTACCATGGAAAAGCGCGGTGATGGCAGGGTATGCACTGTCGAACACGTGGTCGAGGTTCTGCCCGGCCGTCGAGATAAAGACGCCCTTGTGCCGCCGGATATGATCCTCGGAGAAACTGAGTGTTTTGAGGATGAACTTGCGTGCCCAGAGGTACTGCGCCCGGTCGATGAACCCCTTGAGCTGGGCGGTGATCCCCATGCTGTAAATGGGAGAGGCAACCGCAACAACGTCAGCGGCGAGGATTTTGTCGTATACACCCGGGGCATCGTCTTTGACAATGCATTCTCCGGTCTTATGGCAGGCGTTGCATCCCTGGCAAGGGGAGTAATTAATTTCCTTAAGCACCACCTTCTCCACTGATGCACCAGCAGCCTTCGCCCCGTCCAGGAAACTGTCGAGCAGGGTCTCGGTATTCCCGTGCCGGCGCGGGCTTCCCGAAATGCCTAAAACTTTTAACGTCATGACGGCGTCCCTTCCGCCAGCCGTTTTCTGAGCTCGGCAATGACGGATTCTCCCAGTTTTTTTGCATCTTCTCGGGCGGTGGGGTGGTGCTCGATCGCTCCTTTCTCATCTACACCGTTTATCATCAGGTAACTTATATCTGCGTCCTTTATGTCGATCACGTGGTAAAAACACTTGACCGATGGCACTGCCGCATCAAAAACATTCGGCCAGTTCTGCCCCGCGGTCGCAAGGAAGACTCCCAGACGCTTACCTTTGCGTTCGGGTGGAACAATCGGAAGTTTGAGGACATATTTCCGGGACCGGAATACCTGCGCACGATCCACGAGGGCTTTCACCTGCGAACAGAGACCCATACAGAAGATAGGAGAGGAAAGGACAATGCAGTCAGCTTCGATGATCTTATCATGCCAGGTGTCCATCCCGTCGCGCTGGACACACTTATTGAGTTTTTCGCACGCGTTGCACCCCCGGCAGGGGTTAATGTTTGCCTCGGTAAGCGGGACTTTTTCGATCGTGACACCCTCTTCCTCTGCCATAGACGCAAGCGTCCAGTCAAGCAGGGTCTCCGAATTGCCAAACCTACGCGGGCTGCCGGCAAACGCGAGAACCTTTATGGGCATAGATGATGCTTGGATACGGTGGGTGAAAAATCATTGGATACGATACCTGCCCGGTGCAGCTCGCTTTGTGCATGCATCAGCAACCCAGCCGGACAATTGTAGTGAAATATACTACACTCTCTGGAAAACAAAAAAGATTAGTTATACCGCGTTTTCACGGGGTTACTTCTTCATGACTTCATCAAGCTGGGCCTTGCCGTACACGTAGGCGGGCATGCCCGAGAGAAGGAAAGTGACCCGGAGCGCCTCTTCGATTTCGGCCTTGGTTACACCAAGGTTTGCAGCACCCATGAGCTGGGCGCGGACAGCGTGCTGGTCACGGAGTGCGGCCGCGATCGCAATTGCAATCAGCTTCTTCGTCTTACGTGTGAGCTTGCCATCGTCCCAGACGTGGCCTTCCATCTTCATGACAAGGTTATACATGTCAGGATCGTTTACCGTCAGCTCCTTGAAGAATTTGGGCACTTTCCCGATCTTCTTTTCCAGACCTTTGATTTCTTTTACGGTTTTGCTCTTTGCAACAGGTTTCTTTACTACCATACTCATTCACTCTCCAGTATCATTGGTTCTCCGCAGCAGACCAGTTCTCCGCCGCCGGCTTCTTTTACGATTACAACATTCCCGCAGATCTCGCATTTGAAGACCTGCCCTTCTGCTGATACATTCACCATGCTGAATCTCGCCCTCCGTGACGTGATGCTTTGCTGCAATATCTCCCCCGGAAAAACCTTTCAAAGGCTCCTCCGGGCGTTCATCACTGGCAGTACCATTGCCGGAAAAATAAGAAATTACTGGAAACTCTTACCGCGTTTTGGCGGGTTTTTGGCATCTTCCGGAGTCTTGATATCCGGCCGGATATGGGTCATCGGGAAACACTGGTATTCCTCGCAGGAACAGGCCGGGCATTTACGGAGATCCTGTTCGCTCTTGTCGAGCGTGAATTCCTTGCCGCAGTCAATACACACGTATTTTCCCGGCCCGACCTTCTGGCCTGCCATATACGTCTTTTGTTCGGTCAGATGTATCACCAGACTTCACTTTTATGTCAAAGATATATATCAGTTGTGTTAGTACAACCGTCTATGACTTCATCGGACCCTCCTTTCGCGCCTTCCCCGCGTATGCAAAACTATATTGGTTTTTTTCACCTAATGCCGGTATGGCACCCAAGGTCATCGGGCTTCTTGGCAGCCCCCTTCCCGAAGGCAACACGGCACAGTTGCTTGCACGGGCTGTTCAGGGAGCACGGGACGCCGGCTGCACCGTGGAACTCGTCCCGGTGACCAGCCTGGACTTCCAGAGCTGCCAGGAAATGTTTTTCTGCCGCGATCACGAGACCTGCATCCTTGACGATGACATGCAGCAGATCTACCCGAAATTTATAGATATGGACGGCCTGATTCTCGCATCTCCGGTGATGACGATGGGAATCCCCGGCACGCTCAAATCATTCATAGACCGTTTTCAGGTCTTTTTCATGGCCAAGTATCACCGGAAACAGTCCCTCATCTCCCCGGACCGGAAGGAGATGCGGGCCGGCCTTTTCATCTGCATCTCCGGGATGGATATCCCGGAAGTGTTTGTCGGCGCAAAACTGACAATACGGGCATTTTTCGATATCATCGACTGCCAGTACCGGGACGAACTGCTGGTGAACGGTATGGACGGTATCCTGGATATCACGACCCGGCCTGAGCTCCTCGATGCAGCGTATAAAAAAGGATTTGCCCTCGGAAAATCGCTTGTTGCATCCGGGTAAATTTCAGGAGATCCCGCATTAAACCGGCTTCTTTTCGTCACCCGGGTAAATCAAACCTGGCCGGGTGCCGTTCCCGGCCCGGAGATTAGACCAGCCCTTTCTCTTTCAGGCTGGAAAAGCCGGCCCGTGTAATGATGATATGGTCGAGGAGCTGGATGCCTAAAATGGCTCCGGCCTCCTGGAGCTGCCGGGTGATCGCGACGTCCTGCGGGCTTGCCTCAAGGGATCCTGATGGATGGTTGTGTACGCAGATGACCGAGGCCGCCCGGTCGGTAATTGCCCCGGCGAACACCTCGCGGGGGTGGACAAGGCTGTGGTTGAGGGTCCCGATGGTGACCACCCGGCTCTGGATCACCTCGCCGGCCCCGGAGAGCGAGATGCAGATGAAATGTTCCTGCGGCTTTTCCCGGTAGGAATTCACAATCTGCAGGATGTCTTCCGGTTTCTGGATCTTTACGGCGCCGGCAGGTTCGTACCTGCGCCGCCCGAGTTCGAGGCTGGCCATGATCTGGGCAGCCCTGGTTGGCCCCATGCCCCCGATCTCCAGCAGGTCTTTGTACCGGATCTGCCGGTCCGGGCCCCCCAGCAGCAGAGCGATATCATGCGCGATCGCCCGGACATCCCGGTTTGGCACCCCTCTCCCTATGATCGCCTCGATGAGCTCCGTGTCGGTGAGGGCCTGTACGCCTTTTTTTGCGATCTTCTCCCGCGGGCGGTCATGTGCGGGGAGATCCATCATCTTCTTCATGGCTCGACCCGTACAAGAAAAACCTCTCTCCGGGCAAGTACCTGTCCATGCATACGTATGCGTGGTATGCCCACCACTATAATCCCTTTCTTATGTAATTCAGATTATTCCGGGATTCTGACGGCGGTGGACCGGGTCTGCCTCATGAAGAATGTTTAAGTAACAACCAGACTATACGTTCCCTTATGACAACCCAGAATAATGCGATGGAAGCATTTGCCGGAGAATCCCAGGCCAACCGGAAATACCTTGCATTTTCCGAGAAAGCTGCCGCCGAGGGATTTTCCAATATTGCCACGCTCTACAAGGCGGCATCTGAGGCCGAGGCCATCCACGCAAAGAAGCTCTTAAAAGTGCTTGGGGCCATCAACGCGACCGAGAAGAACCTGGAAGGCAGCATCGAAGGGGAGACCCACGAGTATACCTCCATGTATCCTGCGTTTATCAAAGAAGCTGAAACCGAGAAGAAGAGTGAGGCCGTGCTTGCATTCACCCATGCGATGAAGGCTGAAGAAGTTCACGCCGGGCTGTACAAAAAGGCTCTTGCTGCCCTTAAAGCCGGTCATGATCTCGGCCGGGAAAAGATCTTCCTCTGCCCGGTCTGTGGCAATATCGAGATTGGAAAGGCGCCTGACAAGTGCCCGATCTGCGGGGTATTCGGAAAACAGTTCCGTGAAATTGCCCTTTGATCTTTTTTCTTGTGTGCTCGCCCCGCGTCCCGGGCATTTTGTTTACCTGTGATCTTTTGAGTGGAAAAAGAGATTATTTTCTGGTGCGCCGCTTGTGGGCCCAGACGATGACCACGACAAGTGCGATCAGGGTCGCCCATGATGCCGAATAGATCACGATGATCGGGTATTCAAGGATCTCTTTGGGCAGGGACGTGATCGGGCTCTCCGGCCCGGCGGTACAGGCAAAGGTGACGCTCATGCTTGCGGGGAACCGGCCCGGCCCGCCGAAGTAATGGATAAGCACCGTGGCATTTTCCGATGTAATGGTGCCAGTTGCCGGGGTGTTGTACGTAACCGGGAAGGCGACGATGCGGGAAAGCCGGGTGCCGTTGTCCTGAAGCTCCACATACCATTCATCCGAATAGATGTCAGGATAGGCATCGGTGGCCCCCACTGAGAGCACCGAGCCGGGAGGAACGGTCACCTGCCAGACCCCCTGATCGCTCTGGTTGGAGAAGGTCAGCCTCCGTGTCGCGGTCTCACCGGCACCCAGGGCAAGCGAACCTGAAGTGAGAAAGACCGGCGGACCCCCGGCAGGCAGCGACAGGATCCCGGTCCCGGGGGCCGCGGAGCAGAAGTACCGGTCGTTCATTTCCTCACTGTACGATATCGCCCGGTCGTAGATCCTGACCTCGTCTATCCCTCCGCTCAGGTAATCGGGAGAATTTTCATCTGGCAGGGCTGCCGGCCCTGCATCAGCACCGATCAGGACCGAGTTGTCATCAACGTACAGGATAGCGCCGGTGGCATTCATCTGGCTGCGGAGAATGCCGTCGAGATAAATCTTCGCGATCGATCCATCGTAGGACCCGGTCACCTGGTGCCACTGCCCGAGGGCGATGGTCTCGTGCGGGATCACCACGGAAACTCCTCCCGAAGGATTGTCAAGGCCGACCGTCCACCAGAGATCGTTTCCCTCATCGAACCCGAGCCGGTACCCCCCGCCATCCTCATACGTCGAGACCAGCGCCTGGGGTGTCGTGTCGTTGACGTAGAACCATGTTGATACCGTTATGGCGTCAGTGGGATGGTTCGCGGGCGTATACGGTATGGACACGTAACTCCCGTTCCCGGCAAGCACCAGCGCTTTTACGCACCCACTGTTATCCACCCGGTATGCATCGCCATGGATGGTCCCGGCATTCCCGTTGCCGGAGGCGTCCAGTGCAATATTGCCGCTGCCTTCATCGAAATTGAGATACACCGCCGGCCCGCCCGGAGTAGTGTCGGATGCAGCGGCTGCAAGCGGGATGCAGAGCAGCAGCACGATGATGATCCCCCAGACAATTCCCCGGAAGAGATGATGGCCGGTGTTTTCAGGCATAGCTGGATCCTGTTCCTTGTATGGAGGGGTATTGGGGCTTGCGGGAAAAGAAATTTGCGATTGACGCCACATACCCATGGCAACTGCATAATCTTTATATCGGCCGCTAACCTCTTCGCATTGATGAGCACGGTCACCGTTTATTCCACCAAAAACTGCCCGTACTGCCGGATGGCCAAGGCGTTTCTCGACAAGCAGGGTGTCCAGTATACCGCCATAGACGTCGGTGTCGATGCCGCAGCGGCAGAGAAGATGATTGCGCTGTCGGGCCAGCGTGGCGTGCCGGTTATCACGGTTGACGATGAGGTTATTGTCGGGTACGATTCCCAGCGGTTAAACGAACTGTTCGGCACCCATCCTTCAGCTGAGACCTATGATGTCGTTATCGTGGGTGCAGGCCCGGCCGGGCTGACCGCCGCGGTATACTGCGCACGCAAGCTCTTAAAAACCCTGATAGTTTCTGAAAGCATTGGCGGCCAGGCGCTGGAGTCTTGGGCGATCGAGAACTACATGGGCTACCGGATGATTACCGGCGAAGACCTGATGAAAAAGTTTGAGGAGCAGGTGCGAACTCTCGATGTGCGGCTGGAGCTTGACCGGGTAAGCGGCATCACACCTGATGAGAACCTGTTTGCTGTGACGACCGTGTCCGGGATCACGGTAAAAGCAAAGAGCCTGATCTTAACCCAGGGAAAACAACCGCGAAAACTCGGGGTAAGGGATGAGGAAAAATATTTCGGGCGCGGCCTCTCCATCTGCTCAACGTGCGATGGCCCGCTCTACAAGGGAAAAAAGGTCGCCGTGGTCGGCGGCGGTAACTCTGCGCTCCAGACGACAGTTGAGATGAGCGGGATTGCGTCATCGGTCAGCCTGATCGTCCGCAGTACAATTAAGGCGGATCCGGTATATGTCAAAAAGCTCGAGGGAATAAAGAATATCACCGTGCACCTCCACGCGCAGATCACCGCGCTTGCCGGAGACCCGTTCCTCCAGTACATCACCATCGCCACTGAGGGTCAGGAAGATCAGCGCATCGAAGTGGACGGGGTTTTTATCGAGGTTGGGTGGACACCGAACACGGATATCCTGGATGGACTGGTAGAACTCAACGCTAACAAGGAGATCATCGTGGACATCAATGGCCGCACGAGCCTGCCCGGCCTCTTTGCTGCCGGTGACGTGACTTCGGTAAAAAGCAAGCAGATCATCATTGCCGCCGGTGAAGGGGCAAAGGCGGCGCTCGAAGCGTACGAATACGTGATAAATCAGGCCTGATTTTTTCCGGGCCTGTAAAAATGGCCGTGCGGACTCAGGCGCCCTTCTTGTG
>Ga0326727_10008790_pt1 | contig 25356 bp, 19 predicted proteins | sample MB2enrmetagenome_FD_207643 | JGI IMG/M metagenome (GOLD analysis project Ga0326727, IMG submission 207643) | Lab enriched peat soil microbial communities from McLean, Ithaca, NY, United States - MB29MY | ecosystem: Environmental > Terrestrial > Soil > Wetlands > Peat | place: USA: New York... | reverse complement strand
CGGCAGATTTCATCGAGCAAGCTCTGCTCATCGGTGGCGCGTAGAAGGGTCTGGTTGCAGTCGCTGAGCGCTCGCAGTTCGCGATTCGAACGTCGCAACGCCTCCTCCGCCCGCTTGCGCTCGGTGATGTCGTTGTTGGTTTCCAGGATGATGACCGGCGCGCCGCGCTTGTCCCGCTGCAAAGCCCAACGGCTCGCCACCACAAGCTGGGTTCCATCCTTCTTGGTGTGCAGAAGCTCGCCTTCCCAGCGACCGGCACGCGTCACTTCCGCTTTGATCTCGTCAAGCGGCGCCGGGAAGACTGTTTTCAGTAGGTCGTGAACAACTCTGCCCACCGCCTGCTCCGCGGTCCAGCCGTACCGCTCCTCGGCGCCACGATTCCAGTACTTGATAACCCCATCCATATCCATCACAAAAACGGTGTCGTGCGTGAGATTCAGGAGCTCTGCCTGATGGCGCAGATTTTTCTCGGCGCGCCGCCGAATTATGCTGAACCAGGACATGAGCGCAGCAAACCCTACAAACGTGATGAAAAACGGGATCTCGGACGGGTAGATGTATGGGGTGCGGACCGGTTCTACGAAATAATAGTAGAAGCTGCTTATGGACAGGACCAGCGCCAACACCGCAGGTCCCGTCCCTCCATACCAGGAGCTTACGGCCACCGCAAGCAGCAGCAAGGCAACCGCAGGGACACGGAAATGGAAATGCTCAACAAGTAGCGACGCTCCCAATGCGGCACCGACGGAGAGAATCGCAACTAGATAACCCCGGAGATGAACCGGGCGCAGCGGCCAAGATGATCGATGGGTTACGGACTCGTTCGGTTCAAGACGTGATGGGTTCATTGCCGCACCACCGATTCCAAGTTCCATGCCGGCGAATCCCAGGAACTTGCCTGCTCAAATCCACGGGACAAGGGCGAAAGCAGGCCGATGCACTTTGCGCAATCAATGGCACTGCCGCCACCCACCGCAATGATGACGTCGCAGCCTTGTTCGGCATACACCATCGCCCCAGCAGTTATTTCCTCGATGCGCGGATTGGGGGTGACCTGAGTGAATAGCGTGGATTCCAGACCAGCAGCTTCGACGCTCGCAAGGACTTGTTGCGCCCAGCCGGCGGCGACAACCCCGGGATCGGAAACGACCAGCGCTTTGCTCCCACCGAGGTTGCGTCCATACTGCCCGGCTAAGTGCAAGCTGCCAACGCCGAAGACGACTTCCGGCGCCACGAACTTCCGCAACTCAGGTTCGTGCGAATGCATCATGCTCCACAGGCGGAAAGGACAAGCTAGAATGCTTCAATCTTGAGGCAGATTATCGCACCAATGTGCTAGTTGTGGAAGAGAATGGCCCATCCTGGAGCTATTGCCTGGTTTTTCTCCGCTGGCCTGTCACACGGCGAAATGCCTCTCGCCCTGGCAAACACAAACGACACTGGGGACAAATCTGCAATTGCCCCTTGACAAATCACCGCCTCGGCGCAATAAATACGACTTGTAGTCATATATGGGTATTGGTCGGCTATGAATAACAGGCGTGCATCTCACGCTACCACTCTCATCGAGGTCCTGGCTTCCGAGAATCTCCCGCACTTGCAAGGCATGGGACGCCGCCAACGTCGCGCCGCCGAAACGCGTCTGCGCCTGTTCCGTTGTGCGCTTCAGCTTTTTGCCGAGCGCGGTTTTCCCAATGTCACGCTGGAGGACATCACCGAAGCCGCGGATGTCGGCAAGGGGACTTTCTTCAACTATTTCGAGAGCAAAGATCACGTGCTGGGTGTGATGGCTGAAATTCAACTTGGCAAGGTAAGAGAAGCCGTGACGCTGGCCGAATCTCGCAAACGCACTATTTACTCGGTGTTGCATCGTCTGTTTCTCCGCGTCGCCGAGGAACCGGGTCGCAGTCCCGACCTCGCCCGTGCCTTGATCTCGTCCTTTCTCGCAAGCGAGCGGGTTCGTAGCCTGGTCGACCGCAAGCTCCGCGAAGGCCGCAAGATGGTCGCCCAGGTTGTAGCTGCCGGGCAAAAGCGCGGAGAGATCGATTCTCGCTTAAGAAAAGAAAAGGTTGCGCTTCAGCTCCAGCAGACATTCATGGGAACACTCCTGCTTTGGTCGCTGCAGGGCCAGCCTGCGCTTGAAGCTTGGATAGAAGGAAGCTTTCAACACTTTTGGAGGGCCATCGCCATGCCGGGTCAAGGGGCAAAGTGATGAAACGCACTTTCTGTACCGTAGTCATCCTGTCACTGGCAAGCCAGATCTGCGGTGCGTGGGAGATAGGAAGAAAAACTTTGGACCGTTTCTGGGGAATCCATAGTCGATTTGGCTTACCGGGCTGAGGTGCAGGTTTTTGCTCGCGAGGTAGGAAGGTATGAAACGACGTCTCTCTGTTCTGGTACTGATAGCGGCAGCGATCGCCGCAGGCGCGTATTTTTACCCGCGTATTACCAAGAAAGCGAAACCCGAGAATCAACTCGCACTCTCGGGCAATATCGAAGCGCACGAGAGCCTAATTAGCTTCAAGGTTCCAGGGCGCATCATCGACTTGCCTGTCGAGGAAGGCCAGTGGGTTGATCGAGGCACCCTGCTGGCGCGTCTGGATGATGCCGATTACAGGCAGAAGGTGCGGATCGACGAAGCCAACGTGCACGTGCGCGAATCCAACCTAGCGCTCACGCTCGCTGGAACGCGCGAGCAGGAAGTGAAGGCGTCGCAACAAAACATGCTCGATGCACAAGCCGATCTGCAGCAGAAAAAGCTCGACTATGATCGCGCCCAGCACCTATTCAGCAAAGAAGAAATCTCCGCCCAGGACCGCGACCGCGCGGATACTGCCCTGAAGCGAGCCGAGGCGACCTTCCGGGCAGCGCAACAGCGTTACAACGAGGCCGTCGAAGGTAGCCGCAAGGAAGATATCGTGATCGCGCGCGCCAATCTCGCGGAAGCCAACGCCAATCTGGGGCTGTCGCGAGTCAACTTAGGCTACACAATCCTCCGCGCCCCCTCTGCCGGAGTGATCACCGTGCGCCAGGCTGAGCTTGGAGAGGTGGTTGTTGCCGGTACTCCGGTGGTGACGCTCGCCGACCTCGATCACATTTGGCTGCGCGCGTATATCGCCGAAACCGATTTGGGCCGCATTCACTGGGGCCAGGAGGCAACCATCACCACCGATACCTATCCGGGCAAGCAGTACCGCGGACGCATCTCATTCATCTCCCCGGACGCCGAATTCACGCCCAAGAGCGTTCAAACCTACAAAGAACGGGTTACCCTCGTCTATCGCATCAAGATCGATGTCGAAAATCCCAATCACGAACTCAAACCCGGCATGCCTGCGGATGCTCACGTCGTTCTAGCCGCAGCCAACCCAAACGCGGGCCAACAGGAAGCTACGCCGGAGAAGTAATGGCGGAACAACAGCAAACCGCGATCGTCGCCGAGGGACTCACGAAGAGCTTTCCAGGTGTGCACGCTGTGGATCGCCTCAGCTTTGACGTGCGCTCCGGGGAAATCTTTGGCCTAGTGGGTCCCGATGGGGCAGGGAAAACGACAACACTCCGCATGCTCGCGGGCATCATGCCGCCCGATGAAGGGACAGCGCGTGTCGCTGGCTTCAATGTCGCTGACGATCCCGAAGGCGCCAAGCGCCACCTCAGCTACATGCCGCAGCGCTTCGGGCTTTATGAAGACCTCACTGTCGACGAGAATATCCGCTTCTACGCTGATCTGTTCGGAGTGAGAAGGACTGAGCGCCGAGAGCGTTCCACGCAACTGTTACAAGCAGCCGGCATGAAGGAATTCCGCAAGCGCCTTGCCGGAAACCTTTCCGGCGGCATGAAGCAAAAACTAAGTCTGGTCTGCGCGCTCATTCATCGTCCCAAGGTGATCCTGCTGGATGAGCCGACCACGGGAGTCGATCCCGTTTCGCGTCGCGACTTCTGGCGCATCCTTTACGAACTGGTCTCGGAAGGCGTGACCATTCTCACCTCCACCGCTTATCTTGACGAGGCGGAGCGCTGTCATCGCGTCGCCTTGCTCCATCAGGGCAAGCTGCTCTTCTGCGACACACCCGCGAATCTCAAGGCCAAGCTGGGCAAAGGAGTCTTGTCCATTACCTCATCCGAACCGCGCCGGTTGCGCGGCCAACTCGAGCACACGGTTGGAATCTCAAGTCTCGTGCTGACCGGTGACGGCCTGCACGTCGTGGTGGATGATGCCGCCCGCCGCATTCCCGAATTCGAGACGCAACTAAAGATCGCGCTAATCCCCTTCGATGTGATTCAACAAGTCTCGCCTACGATCGAGGATCTCTTCGTGGATGCGGTCGGCGGTGGAGCGTCATCCCATGCCTGAAGGCAACAACTCTGTCGTGATCGAGAACCTGGTCAAGCAGTTCGGCGATTTTGTGGCCGTCGATCACATCAATCTCGAGATCCGCAAAGGCGAGGTGTTTGGCTTTCTGGGACCGAATGGCGCCGGTAAGTCCACTACCATCCGCATGCTCTGCGGTCTGCTGACGCCTACGTCCGGCCGCGCGCGGGTTGCAGGAAATGACGTGGGCCGCGAACCCGAATCGGTGCGCCAGAACATCGGCTATATGTCGCAGAGGTTTTCCCTTTATAACGATCTCAAAGTAATCGAAAACATACGGCTCTTCGCGGGCCTCTATAGCGTGCCTTCGGGCAAGCTCGAAGAACGAATCAAATGGACCCTGGAAATGGCAAACCTCAAAGGCCAGGAGAATCTAATTACCGGTACGCTTCCCAGCGGGTGGAAGCAACGCCTTGCCTTGGGGTGTGCAGTACTGCATGAGCCGGCTGTTATCTTCCTGGATGAGCCCACTTCCGGTGTTGACCCCATCTCTCGCCGCCAGTTCTGGGACCTTATTCACTACATGGCAGAGGAGGGCGTGACCGTCTTCGTGACTACGCATTACATGGAAGAGGCGGAATACTGTAACCGTCTTGCCCTGATTTTTCGTGGAAAGATAGTCGCTTTGGGCACGCCTTCCGAGCTAAAGCAGAAATCGATGATAGGCGAACTGCTGCTGGTCGAGTGCGAACCGCTTGCAAACGCAGTGGAAGTCCTGCAATCGGCGCCAGACGTGATAGACGCCGCGGTCTTTGGTAACGCGCTGCACCTGGTCGTGCACGACGCTGCCACTGCGATCCCGCACGTTCGGACGTACCTGTTGGAGCACAGCATTTCCGTTGGCCGTATAGAGAAGATACGTCCCAGCCTGGAAGACGTTTTCGTATCTGTTACAACCGCGCGCGATTCGGAAAAGGAAGGGAAAGCATGAGCTTCGTTCGCTTCCTGGCCGTGTCTCGGAAAGAATTCATCCAGATTCTCCGTGATGCGCGCAGCCTGTTCATTGTCGTGATCATGCCGGTCACTTTGATGCTGCTGTTCGGTTACGGCGTCAGCCTCGATCTCAAGGGGCTGCCCATTTATGTGTACGACCGCGACGCCAGCCAGCAGAGTCAGGACCTACTGAAGCACTTTCAGGCCAGCGAATATTTCAATGTTGTGCGCGTAGTGAACAACTATCCGGCACTCACACGGGCGCTTGACGACGGTAGCGCAAGAATGGGGATAGTCGTTCCGTGGGATTTCTCGCAACGCCTGCACGACGGCCGCCCGGCACAGGTGCAAGCGCTCGTCGACGCCACTGACGACAACACCGCCAATGTCCTCTTCGGCTATGCCCAAGGGGTTGTCCAGGGCTACTCGTCGGACATCCAGCTTCAATGGCTCCGCAACCGTGGCCAACTCGCCCAGCCTGCTCCCGTGCGTGTGGAAACCCGCACCTGGTACAACGAGGATCTTGAAAGCAGCGCATTCATCGTTCCCGGCGTGCTAGCCCTGGTCATGTCTGTGATCGGGGCTTTCCTCACCTCGCTGACCATCGCGCGCGAATGGGAACGCGGCACCATGGAGCAGTTGATTTCAACTCCGGTCACGCTGGCTGAAATCATGCTTGGCAAGTTACTGCCCTACTTCGCCATAGGAATGTTCGACGTCATTCTCTGCGCCCTGATCGCCATCCATTGGTTTCACGTACCCTTCCGAGGTTCTTTTGTAACTCTGCTGGTCAGCTCGGCCATGTTCATGGTGGTGGTGCTTTCGCTCGGGTTCTTTATCTCGGTGATCGCCAAGAGCCAGTTCGCAGCGAGTCAAATCGCGCTGCTTATTACCTTCCTTCCCGCTTTTCTGCTGTCTGGATTTCTGTTTGCGATTGAGCAAATGCCGGTGGTGCTTCAGTGGATCACGCGTATCCTGCCGGCGCGCTACTACGTTTCGATCCTGAAGAAGATATTTCTCAAGGGGACGCCCACGGCTATGCTCTACGCTGAGTTGGTTCCTCTGGCGGTGTTCGCATTCGTGCTGGCGCTGCTCGCCACCCGTACATTCCACAAGAGGTTGACGTAAGGAGAGGTCATGTTGGCGCGCCTCAAGCAGATGTTGATTAAGGAGTTTATCCAGGTCTTCCGCGACAAACGCACGCGTTTTGTGTTGTTCGGCCCGCCAATCATTCAGATGCTCGTTTTTGGATATGCAGCCACTTTCGAGATTCATCACGTTCCGACTGTTGTGCTCGATCTCGACCACAGCCAAGAGAGCCGCGAACTGATTTCCCGTTTTTCTTCCAGCCCCTATTTCGACGTACAACGCCAACTGACGGACTACCGCCAGATCGGGGATCTCGTTGATCAAGGAAAGGCTACGGTTGGTCTCCAGATCAACGCCGGCTTCGCGCAGAACTTGCGCAAGGGCCAGACCGCGCCCATGCAAGTGATTGTTGACGCGACCAATTCGAACACCGCCTTGATTGCCTCCGGCTACATCACGCAGATTGCCCTCGGCTTCGCCCGGGACTACCAGAAAGACCGCATCTACCGCATCTCCCCGCAATTGCTGGAAGAAATCCCCTCCGTGGAACTCGCGCCGCGGCCGTGGTACAACCCCGACCTCAGGAGCCGCTGGTTTTTCGTACCCGGAGTTATCGGCAGCCTTACCCTCGTGCTTGTCGTTGTTTTGACGGCCTTTGCCGTGGTTCGCGAACGAGAAATCGGCACGCTCGAACAAATCATGGTGACGCCCATCCGTCCGGCCGAGTTTATCCTCGGCAAGACGTTGCCCTTCTTCCTCATTGGCCTCTTCGACGTCTCGCTCATAGCGACGGTGGGAACACTGTGGTTCCAGGTTCCATTTCGCGGCCGGATTGTGGTGCTGTTGGTTGGCGCGATTCTCTTTCTGCTTTGCATGTTGGGCGTAGGCCTGTTGATCTCCACCGTCTCGTCCACCCAGCAACAAGCGATGGTGACCTCCTTCTTCTTTATTATGCCCGCCATAACTTTTTCCGGCTTCGGATTCCCCATCAGCACCATGCCGCAGTGGCTGCAATATCTCACCTATCTCAGCCCGTTGCGCTATTTTCTGGTCGTGCTCCGCGGCACCTATCTGAAGGGTGTCGGCATGGAGATTCTTTGGCCCCAGATGCTCGCCATGGCCGCTTTGGGAATCAGTCTCCTCATCATCGCTATCCTCCGCTTCCACAAAGCGCTCGACTGAGCCTTCCACCGACCTCCCGGTCGAATGCCGACATTGTTAGAGATGTCTGGTAAGGCGGACTTCCCAGGAGTTGACCGTTTGGCTGGGTGGCTTAGGATTTCACTTTCTGTTCCGTACATGGCGAAGGAGTACCAGCCCCTAGTTGAAATTGTAGCCAAATTCCCAAAGGAACAGGTGATTGCCTGTCGTCACTCCCGAGTTTCCGATTTGATAGGCCGTGTACAGCGTCAATTTCTGCGTCAGTTTTATCACTGCTCCAGTATTCACATATCCCACTGAAGAATTTCCCGTGTACCACTCCGCCGCGACCGTCAATCGCTTATTCAACGTCTGCTCCAGAGTCAACTGCCCGCCAGCTCGATTTCCTGCCGACACAACATTCCGCGTAAAGTCATAACCGCCGAAGCCGATCCGCGTTCCGTGTTTCCATTCCTTCGCGAAAAACGAGTACGCGTAATTTCCCGCGTCGTAACTCCGCTTGTACGCCGGGAAAAACAGATCATCACCCGCCAAAAATGACCACCCCGATGATTTTGCCTTCCAGATCCTCCACTTCATAGTTGGTGAAACGTCCAGCTCGCCAACGTCAGGTGCACTCAGCCCGTCAAAATTCACCCCCACTTCAATCTGGTGCCCGATGCCCACAACAACACGCGGCGTAAATGTAGCGAGTGGATCCACCACGCGCACCGTTCCATCCAGTTCGCCGTACACTTTCCCTCTATCTAGAACGTCCGCACTGGGAACGTCAAATACTGTTTCCTGCGCGTATGAGCTGCGGGCCGGAAAGACGACGAAAAGAAGGAGCAAAAACTTGAAGTACCGAGTAACTCTCAGTGTAAACAAAGTGATTCATGATAACTTACACATCCATTGTGGTCACATAGTTTTGTAGGGCTAGGTCTACTGCCTGACTAAAGCGGTAACCGGTACAGGTGGTCTCGGTGCCCAAGTTACCGGCAAGGCGACTAGGCGTCCAAGTGGCCGCTGGCCGGACGAAACGACGAGCGCTTGAACAAGGCTTGTGCCCTCAATCGCTGCAGCCACCTTCTCTGGCCAACTGGAACAAACAGAACAAAACTGCACATCTTGAAACCAAAACAAGAGGATCCTGAGCAAAAAACTCCGATCATTGCGGGCTCGCGTACACCAGTCTGGTCACGTCGGTCCTCCCTATGCTTCCCCGTTGGGGACAGGCTCGCCGGCAAGTTGCTGCCTATCGTTGACACGGAGTGTTCGCCTGAAGGAACAGCGTACCCGCTCTAATACTTTGGCTCAAATTTTGCCTCTTGACAGTGCCAGGCCAGAGCCTTAGAATCCGCCTCCTAGAGCGAGCGCTCGTCTTGGGAAAAGGAATGGATGAGTCTATGCCAAAACTTTTGGACCACACCGTCGCCAAGAATAAACTCAAGATCGAACGCGCGGCGCGAAAGCTCTTCACGCGGCAAGGATTCCACGGCACGACCGTCCGGGAAATCGCCCGGGGCGCCGGCGTATCCATGGGCAAGCTGTATCTCTACTATCCGAACAAGGAAGACATCTTCATCGACCTGGTCCACCAATTGGGACAGAGAATGGAAGCCCTCCGGCAAAGAGACCTTCTTCCCTTGATGAAATCCCCCGATCCGGAGTCGCTGAAGAGGCTGGGGATGGCCATCGGGCGGATCGTCTCCGAAAATCTGGACTACTGGCGGCTGATGTACATTGACGTCGTCGAGTTCCGCCACAAGCACTTCATTCACAGCTATCGCGAAATTGCGGGAGGCCTGCGCAACTATTCGACCGCCTTGTTTCAAAAGGCCCCGATTCCCTTCCCCAGCAACGTGAACCCCGGGTTTGCCTACGCCAATTTGTACCTGCAGTTCGTTACGTATTTTCTGGTGGAGAACCTCTTCGGCGCCAAGCGCCATTTGGGCGTGAGCGACGAAGAAGCTGTCGATCAGTTTGTCCGTCTGTACACCCGCAGCCGGAAGGGCCGAGCTGCAAAGCGGTAATGGCAACACAAGGAGGAAATATGCGGATGCGAACACTCGCAATGTTACTGGCGGCCGTCGGCGTTCTCTATTACTTGACGCCAATGGCTCAAGCCCAGACGGCCACCACCGGGCAAATCGTGGGGGTGGTGACGGATCCCAGCGGGGCCATCGTGGTAGGCGCCAAGGCCGTGCTGACCAGCGACGCCGGTGTGCGGCGCGAAGCTGAGACCGGCGTCGGTGGCCGCTACACCTTCGGGCTGCTCGACCCAGGCGTCTATCGGCTCGAATTGACTATGAGCGGATTCGCCCCAGAGAAACTGGAAGGCATCGCCGTCAAGATTACGGAGAGCACCGTGGTGGACGTTGGCCTCAAGGTAGCCGGTTCGCAGGCGTCGGTGGTGGTCACGGCCGAATCGCCGCTGGTGCAGACGGAAAGCTCCTCCCGCGGGACCGTCATCGAAGAAAACCAGGTGCGCGGACTGCCGCTGCCGACCCGCAACTTCCAACAATTGCTGACGCTGACGGCGGGAACCTCGGGTTCCCTCCAGAACTCCTCCGATCTGGGTCGCGGTGATGCCGCCATATACGTTAATGGCCAGCGCTCGCTTTCCAACAGTGTGGTCATCAATGGCGTGGATGCGAACTCGATCGGCACGGGATCAACGCCAAATCTTGCCGTGCCGGCCATTGATTCGCTAATGGAATTCATCGTTCAAACCAGCATGTACGATGCCTCGCAGGGCCGCAACGCGGGTGGCGTCGTGGCCGCAGTCACCAAGTCCGGCACCGACAGCTTCCATGGCGATCTGTACGAGTTCCTGCGAAATACCGATCTGGATGGCAACAGTTTCTTCCTGAACGGACAAGGCACGCCGCGGCCTACGTACATCCGCAACCAGTTCGGCGGAACGCTGGGCGGTCCGATTGTGAAGGATCGCGCCTGGTTTTTTGTCTCCTATCAGGGTACACGCGAAACCAACGGCACCTCGCTGACCAACTCGCTCTCCACGATATTCCTGCCGGCCTATTTGGGGTCGCAGCGCGATACCGCATCTCTGGAGGCCCTTTCGGTGTGTTATGGATTGTTTGGATACATCGATCCCGTAGCCGTGAAGGCTCTGCAGGCTAAACTTCCCAACGGACAATATATGATTCCTGGTGTCCCCGGCGTCACCACCGGCGCGGGTTGCACACCGGGCAGCCCGGGCATCCCGGTCCGCGAGACGATTCCTTCCAACTCGACCTATAAAGAGGACCAGTTCAACACCAATCTAGACATCAAACTGAGTAATGCGAACCGCTTCTTCGGCAAATTCTTCTATGCCAGCAACCGCACCAATCAGGCGCTCTACGATACCTTTGGCGATGGCAACCCGCTGCAAGCGCCCGGCTGGCCGACCGAGGAAGACATCGGCCAGAAGCTGCTTTCCGTAGGAGTGTCTTCCGTTATCTCGAGTCATTTAGTGAATGAAGTCCGGTTTGGCTGGAGCACGATTTACGGCCCCGGCAAACCATCGCAACCCATCACCTCATCGGATTTAGGAATTGCGTCGCCATTAAGTGATTCGTTCCCCGGAATGCCGACCTTATCCTTCACAAACATGTTCACTTTGGGGCCATCTCCGCTAGGCATCAACTACTCCCAGACCATCACATACAGCGGCAGCGATATGATGACGTGGACGAAGAACCGGCACACCTTCAGGTTCGGCGGGGAATACAAGAGGCAGGAGCTGGACGCCCCCTATTTCGATGTATTCCCCAACGGCGAAATCTTCTATCTTGGATTTACCGGCAACGTCTTCGAAGATTTCCTGTCCGGGCTGTCCGGCTTGTCCGTGATCGGCTCGGGCACCAATAGCATCAACAACCGCGCCAACGACTTTTCCGCCTTCTTCCAGGACGATTGGAAGGTCACCTCCCGCCTTACGCTAAACCTAGGGCTGCGCTATGACTACTTCGGTCCGACCACGGAGACGGACGGCCATTTTGTGGGCTTCGATCCATCGAAGGCCACTACCCTTCCTCTGGCTATAGCGGGACTTGGCACGGATTGCCCAACCACGTTGAGCACCTGCGGCTCGATCGTCACCGGCGGCTTCGTCCAGGCCGGCAACGGAAATTTGCCGGGCATTCCCAAAGTCAGCGACGGCTTGGTGAATCCCAGCTACAAGAACTTCGGGCCGAGGGTGGGCTTTGCCTACCAAATGACGGGCAGCGGCAGGATTGTCCTGCGCGGGGGGTACGGCATTTTTTACGACCGGCCCAACATGCGTTTGTTTAACAGCCAATTGTTCAACATGCCTTACGAAATGATGGCCACGGCTCTGGCCACCCCGAACGAAAATCCATTTGTGCAGGTTCCCGAACCGAGCGCCTTCCCGCTGAGTCTCAGCAATACCACCATCTTCCCCTTTGGAGGATATCCGGCCTTTTTGCCGGTAACAGAGGGGACTGTGTTAACCGGAACATCCACAATTCTTACCCCGGTTCCGGCCACCGGGCTCTATCCGGACCTGAAGGACTGGGGCATCCCCTACGTGCAAACCTTTAATCTTGGAACACAATGGAGCTTCGCCAACGACTGGATGCTGGACGTGGGCTACGTCGGTTCAGTGGGGCGCAAGTTCCCCCGCTTGTTCTCCTTCAACCAGGCGGCCACGCCGGCGGCCGCTGGACTGTACACGCTGGGAAGTCTGGGCGGACCTTTCTTCCCCGGCTTCGCCAATCTGACGGCCCCCGGCTTGGGCAGCTTCCTGATGGAGAGCAACTCGAACTCCAGTTACAACTCGCTTCAGGTGACCGTGAACAAGCGGATTTCGAAGGGGCTTCAAATGCTGCTCAGCTACACTTACTCGCACTCGCTGGACGATTACTCCGGGAGCGACGTAAGCGACATCACGCTGATTCCGGGCAACATGGTCAATGAGCACAACTATGCCTCCTCGGATTTTGACCGGCGGCAACGCTTCGTTGCGAGCTACGAATATAGCCTTCCGAACTTTTATCGCGGCGACTCCACTTTCGGGAAAAAGCTGCTGAACTCCTGGAGCTTGTCGGGAATCGTGACGCTGCAATCCGGCACTCCGTTCTCCATCTATGGCGAGGATTCCGCGTTTCAAGCAACCACAGCCGACCTGGCGACGGGGCGAACGCTGGCTTCCGCGATCAAGAGCGGCAACGTGGCTGACCGCTTGAACGCCTATTTCGACCCGACCGCTTTCTTGGTACCCACAGCTTACGGCGACTTCGGACAGTTAGGAAGGAACCTCATACGAGGACCGAAAGAGATTAACACGGACCTCTCGATCATGAAGCTCTTTCCGGTCAAGGAAGGCCAACGGGTGGAATTTCGCGCCGAGTTCTTTAATCTGTTCAACAACGTGAATTTCGCCAACCCCATCAACACAGCCTCTTCCGCCAACTTCGGGCAGATCGTATCGACAACCACGGGGCCCAGAGTGATTCAGTTTGCGCTGAAGTACGAATTCTAGAGGGCCTATGAAAGACACAGGTCTGCGCGGTAAGGTGGTCATTGTTACCGGCGCTTCGGCGGGGATAGGCCGCGCCACGGCCACGCGGTTTGCCAGTGAAGGCTGCCATGTAGCGGCATGGGATGTCAACGATGCCGGGCAGGAACCGTTCCTGCGCGAACTGTCCTCGCTGAGAGGCGAGGCGCTCTTCCGCAAAACCAACGTGTGCGACTCCCAGGATGTCGAGGCGGCCGTTCAGGAAACCGTCGCGCGCTGGGGTACGGTGGACGTACTGATCAACAACGCGGGCATCACGCGCGACTCGCAGCTCGTGAAGTGGAAGGAAGGCACACTTGCAGGCACGATGACGGATGATGCGTTCGATGCGGTTATCTCGGTCAACCTCAAAGGCGTCTTCCTTTGCTCGCGGGCCGTGGTGCCGCACATGATCCGCAAAGGCTCAGGCGTGATCCTCAACGCTTCTTCTGTGGTGGGTCTGTACGGAAATTTCGGTCAGACCAATTACGCCGCCACCAAGGCAGGAGTCATCGCGTTTGCCCGGACGTGGTCGCGGGAGCTGGCAAAATACAATATACGCGTGAACGCCGTCGCTCCCGGCTTCATCGCCACCGAAATGGTGCAGAAGATGCCGGAGAAGGTCATTCAGACCATGGTGTCGCACACGCCTTTGGGTCGCATGGGAAAGCCCGAGGACATCGCGGAGGCCTACGTTTGGCTAGCCTCCGACGCGGCTTCGTTCATTACCGGCGCTGTGCTTTCCGTCGATGGCGGATTAGTGCTGGGCACGTAAAATAGAGCAAGCCAAAAGGATTCTTCCATGACGCGTTACGCAACCATTGTCGCCACAGCCAGATACCTACCTGAAAAAGAAGTGACCAATGACATGCTGCGGGAGCGGTTCAAGCATATCCCGGAGTTCGTGGACAAAATGGAGGCCAGCAGCGGGATAAAGACACGCTGGCATGCCCCCGAAAACTGGGCGACCAGCGATGTCGCTCTGCCCGCGGCCAAGCTCGCCATTGAGCGTGCCGGCCGGAAACCCGAGGATGTCGATCTGATCATCCTCGGCACCGATTCTCCGGACTACATCACACCAGCCACTTCGGTCGTTCTGCAGCACAAGCTCGGCGCAAAAAATGCCGGATCGTTTGATATTGGTTGCGCCTGTGCTTCTTTTCCGACAGGTCTTTCCGCGGGCGCGGGAATTATCGCCGCCAACCCGGGAATCAAGACGGTGCTCGTCATCGGCGTGTATCTCATGCACAAGCTGACGTCGGCTGGCGATCCCATGGTCTTCTTCTACGGTGACGGCGCCAGCGCCGCTGTGCTCGAACCTGCAGCCTCGCCGGGCTTTATCGCCGCGACCTTCCGTGCCGACGGCTCCTATCACGACTATTGGGGAATCTATTCCGGAGGCACCTTTGAACCGGCCACTGAGGAGTCCGTGAAGGCCGGGCGCACCACGTGCACCATCAAGAACCGCTATCCGCCGGAGTTGAACGAGGAGACCTGGCCGATCATCGTGCAGCGACTCGCCAAGGACGGAGGTTTCGATTTGCGCGACGTCGATTGCTTCATCTTTACCCAGGTACGGAAACCCACGATTAAACGCGTGATGGAGACTCTCGGTGCACCCGTGGAACGCGCACATACGATCATGGAAGAATATGGCTACACCGGGTCCGCCTGCGTCGGCATGGCACTCGACCATGCTATCGAGCAGGGCAAGGTGAAGTCCGGCAGCCTGGTCGTGCTGGTGGGTTCCGGGGTCGGCTACAATCAGGCAGGCTGCGCGTTTCGTATGCCGTAGGCGGCCTTTGGACTTGGTGGCCAACCAAGCGGCCGAGAGGAGCGGAATGGGCCTGGCACTCAAAATTGGGCTGCTGCTGGTTTTCGCCGCACTCGCAGCTCTGATTGTCTTCTTCCTTCTTTTCTTTTTGCGACCCCTCGCCATGACGGTCTGGTTGCGGAGGAACGCGCTTCGCCGCGCTGGTCTTCGGAAAACGAAGCTTGCAACCTCGGCAGGCGTACAGATTGTCTGGCATGGCGGCGCCGGACCATTGCTCGTGCTGCTTCATGGCGCAGGCGATCAAGCGGGAACATGGTGCAAAGTGGCGCCCGAACTGAAGCGCCACTTTCAACTGGTGATCCCGGATCTTGCAGGCCATGGCGAGAGCTACCCGCGCGAGGGTGCGCTGAGTTTGGGGACGCTGCTCACCGCCCTGGAGCAGGTGCTCGATGCGAATCCGTGGCGAGACGCACCGATAGCGCTCGCAGGTAATTCGCTGGGGGCCTGGATGGCGATGCTCTATGCGCAGAAACACGCGCATCGCGTGACGCGGGTCATCCTCATCGATGGCGGCCCCATCAAAAGCGTAACAGAGATCGGCATCATGCCGAAGGACCGCGAAGGAGCTCGGCGCACGCTCGATGCCGCGCTGGATCCTTCCTCGCCTCGTCTGCCGAATTTCGTTCTCGATGACCTGGTGCGTGTCTCGAGCTCAGGTCCCATCTCGCGGTTGATGGCCGCCGGCGTCGAAGACATGTCGAAATACCTGCTCGAGGACCAGTTGGCAAGCTTCCAACTGCCGGTCGACCTTATTTGGGGTGCTTCCGATCGCCTGGTGCCACTGGACTATGCGCAGAAGCTGCAATCGCGGCTTCCGTATTGCACCCTCACGGTGATTGAGCGTTGCGGGCATGCACCGCAGCTCGAGCGTCCCTACGAGTTGACGCGAGTCTTGTTGCAAATTCTCGCGCCAGAAGCGCCTCGTGGGCCCGCCAGTCAACAATCTGTTTCCGAGCAGTCTGGGAAGAACCCGTGATCACCGGCGATATTCTAGGTGAACGCGCCCGGCTTAGCCCCGACGTGGTCGCGTTGATCCACGCACCCACGCGACGGCAGTTCACTTACGCAGAACTGAATCGGCGGGCGTTGCGGTGCGCGCGGATCTGGACGGATCTCTGCACTCTTCGCTTTGGCGATCGCGTCTGCATCCTTTCCGAGAACCGGGTTGAATACGTGGACGCGTTTTGGGCATCAGGAAAGTCGGGCATCATTCTTGTGCCACTCGGAACACGCAGCACGGCTCACGAGTTGTCCCAAGTGGTTGCGGACTGTGGACCGCGCTGCCTGATGTACTCCGCAGGCTACGCGAAGCTTGCGAAAGAGCTGAACGGACTCGTGGCTGTCGAGCGCCTTATCAATCTCAATGCAGAGCAAAGTGGCCCGAACGAACTAAGTTACGCTAAAGCGATGGATGGGGTTCGCCCGGACCCCCTTTCAACGGGACTCGATCCTGAGGATGTTTTCTGTTTGCTGTATACCAGCGGGACCACGGGGCATCCCAAGGGCGTGATGATTCCACACAGGCAGATCGCATGGAACGCCTATAACACGGTTATCTCCTGGCAATTGCGGCAGACCGACCGGGTGCAGGTTTATACGCCGATGTACCACGCCGGCGGCCTTACGGTATTCATGGCCCCATTGTTCGCCATTGGCGGCAGCATCGTATTGCACGACGGCTTCGATCCCGCCGAACTCTTGCAAGCCTTCGGCGAATACCAGTGCACTATCCTCTTTGGTGTGCCGACGATTTTCAAAATGCTTCTGGATGCTCCGGAGTTGACAGCACTTAATTCCAGCCATCTGCGCTGGTGCTGCAGTGGGGGCGCTCCGCTTCCGCTGGAAATTCTGCGTGCCTACCAAGAGCGCGGGCTGATTTTTCGCCAGGGCTACGGGCTGACCGAGGTTGGCGTGAACTGCTTTGCCATGAGCGACGAGGACTCCCTGCGTAAGCCTGGTTCTATTGGTAAGCCGATGATGTTCACCGAGGCGAAGCTCGTCGATCCCGAGGGCAATCAGGTCGCCACAAATGAGGTTGGCGAACTCTGCCTGCGAGGTCCACACGTTTGCCGTGGCTACTGGAACAATCCAGCCGCCACCTCGCAGGCGCTCGACACTGAAGGATGGTTCCACACCGGCGACCTGGCGCGGTGCGACGAAGATGGGTTCTTTTGCATCGCAGGGCGCTCGAAAGACATGATCATCAGCGGCGGCGTCAACATTTATCCCGCGGAGATCGAGAAAGAATTGCTCGCTCATCCGGCCATTGCCGAGGTCTGCGTCATCGGGGCGACCGACGAGAAGTGGGGCGAGGTCCCCGTGGCTTTTGCCGCGCTGAAGCCCGAAGCGAGCGCAAGCGAACTCGAAATCATTGAGTTCCTTCGCCCCAAAATCAACAAGATCAAATTGCCCCGGCGAGTGATCTTTATGGAAACATTGCCCCGCAACGCTTATGGCAAGGTCCTGAAGCTAAATCTCCAGGGCCATGTGCGGGATCTCAGGCTTGGGACCGCGGGCAAAGGCCTTTCTGCATCGTTGGAGCGGAAGTCATCATGAGAGGTGATTTATGAAGCGCATTTATATCGCCGCCTATCATCAATCGAAATTCGGGAAGCTCATGGGCATGTCTGTGCCCGAGATTCTCCGCCGCGCCGTTACGGAAACCTGCGCGGAGATCAAAGTAGAGCCCTCCGCGATCGATGTAGCCTCCGTGGGCGCCGTTTGCAATATCTCCCTCAACCAGCAAGGGCTGCTCGCGGGCCTCGTGGCGGATATTCCGGGACTCGCCGGCAAGCCCATTGAAGCGGTCGAAAATGCGTGCGCCTCCGGTGGCCAGGCCGTCCTCTCCGTCATCCAAAAACTGCAAATCGGATGGGGCGATACGGGGATTGCCATCGGCTACGAAAAAATGCGCGACGCCGAAGGCAAGATGGATGGCAAGCTCATCGGCCAGGCCCTCGGATATTTCTCGCATCCCGCGGAACGTGAAGGCAAGGTGTACATCTTCCCCCACCTCTTTGCGGAGGTGATGGAGTGCTATCTCAAAACACATGGAATTCCCGAAAAACACCTGGCGCCGATCGCCGTCACGGAGTACGCGAACGCCCGCCACAACGAGTACGCGCAGATGCGCAATGTCGAACTTACCGTCGAGCAGGCCATGCAGATCGGCGGCATTAATCGCTACATCGTGGAAGGGCTGCCGCTCAAAACCTACGATTGTTCACAGATCACCGACGGATACGCCGCGCTCATCCTCGCTACCGAGGAAGGACTGGCAAAGCTCGGCGTCGCCAGGCAGGACTGCGTCGAGATTGCCGGGTACGCGCAGGCGACCGACCCGCTCAAAAAGTCCGGGCGTGATGTGCTGCGTCCCGCGGGCGCGATCAAGGCCATGAAAACCGCTTACCAGATGGCGGGGGTCAAGCCGGAAGATGTAAATGTCGCCGAGATCCACGATTGTTTCACGGTCATGGGAGCGCTCGGCACGGAGGTTTTAGGAAAAGCCGAGTATGGGAAAGGCGCACAGTATTGGGTGGACGGAAAGGCCGCGGTCGATGGCGAATGTGGCATCAATACCTCCGGCGGGCTTATTGCGAAAGGCCATCCCATTGGCGCAACCGGGGTCGCGATGCTGGGATGGTGCTCCTGGCAATTGCTGGGCAAGGTCCCGCAACCGTTACAGGTAAAGGGCGCCAATGTCGCCGCCACGTTCAATATTGGCGGCCCCATCTGCGCCTCAGTGTGTACGGTGTTGAGATCCGTGAGATAAGAAACTGGACCTTCCTTAAACTCCCTCATAAATCTGCAGGTCACACAAAGACTGTCGCTGGGACTTCCGCCGAAACGTTCACTTACACGGCCCCAAGCGGCGCATCAGCCGTTTACACCATGAAATACCCGCCCTAGAATTGGTATGAAAAAGCCGGGCCGATCACGGGCCGATCAATCACAGATTGTCTCTCATTCAAATTGGCATAAGGCATCCATTCTCTTTGCTGCAACCTTGTTGTGCGCTCGGAAGCTCATCGAGACGATTGTTTCCGACAGACCGGACCTAGCGAAGCCATATTTCGTTGACCGGACAATTGAAGAGGCGGCGTTCATTTTGGATGGAATTGACAAGAAGTGGACCGAAGCGCGTTTTGATTCCTTCGCGTCTATCTGCCCTTCCAGCAGGGCAATCGTCTGAACGCTTCCTCGGGTTCAAGAGCCTTCTGCGTTCGCGGGTCTGTCGCGCCGACAAGCTTCCATCGGTATGGAGGCGGAGCGCCCATTGCGCCTTTCGAGACGAACATGACCTTGACGTGCGCCGCAGAGGCGGGACAAACAGATCCACAACAGCCGGTCCCCCGAGGTCAATTTCAGGCGTTTTCTTGCGGACCTCTGAAGCACGCCGATTTGGTGGCGCAGAGCCAGGTTCTCGAGCTCGAGGGCAGCACGTGGACGGAAGATCGAGGACAGAGTTACGAGGAGTGTCGTGAGAGAAATAGGCATCGGCGAGAACTAGGAAAGGAGTATAAGCTCCGTCCGCTCAGATGCGTCGAGGTTTTCGAGAGACACACACGTTTAGGCACAGCCATTCAAAGCTACTTCACGCGCTCGGCGTCGATCTCAAGGTGCAACAGGAACTGTTGCGACATGCACATATTCGAACGACCATGAATATCTACACGCAGACGCTTCCCAGTGCGTTGCGAGAGGCGAACAGCAGAGTCGTTCGCCTAATGCGCCCTGCGCAAATCGCCTGACGTTAATGGCCCCTCGTGGCCCCTCGAAAAATTACAAACAATTAGTTATGCAGGAGATATTGGTAGGGGCGGTGGGGATCGAACCCACGACCTTCGGCTTAAAAGGCCGCTGCTCTACCACTGAGCTACGCCCCTAACCTCGTTGATGCACAGCAACTTGCAAGACGCTCACCACTACGTCGTCTTGGCTCGTGTCACTTGCCGTGACACACGCACCAAGTTAAGGATACCACCCCACGCAGCTTGTCCGGGCCGAGATGTGCGTACCGTCTTGTCATCGCCAAGCTCTTGTGCCCCAACAGATCTGCAATGTCTGCTAGTGCCGTTCCAACTTGTTCCAGCAAATCCCTTTGAGAATACTCTCTCCGTGTTCGTGTCACATGCTTCGACCGTCATTTGGCAGAAATAGTTGGAACGGCACTAGCGAAGCACCCTACATTCGCAAACGACGTGCGCACGTATGTCGCGCGCCGTGCCAAGGAAAGTTCCTGATCTCCGCTGCCATCACCGCTTCGTCGAACCAATGCCGCCCATTTTCAAGCGGTTCACCCGTCCCGGCCGGCTGGAACACACGCCCTCTGCCCTCGCCCCGGTCATGCTCAACCCTAAGGGCGGCCACCGCAGCTTCATTTAGCGGAACGTGTATGGGTTCTTCGTTCTTCGTCCGCGGGATGTTCAACGTCCTACCTTGTCAGTTTACCATGCCCCGCGCCAGTTCCGTATTGGCTGCCCTAGCGCAGCCCCGTATTGCTCGCAATGTCGAACTCCGCGAGGTGCAAAGGCCATTCAGCCCCGATCATCTTTGGGAGTTTCTTCCCTTCTTCGCTGAGAAACCAAACACGGTTATTCCCTTCGCGGCGATGCGCCACCGAACGAGTGGCATTTGCAAACATCGTGGGGATCACCGGGCAGATTCTGCTTTGCTTGGATTTGCTCTTGGAAGTAGCATCAAGCACGAATGTGTTGGTTCTGTTCTCCATCACGCGCCAAGATATTCGCTCCTGAATCCCGCAAAGCGTATGGAACAACGCTGTTTGTCGTTTGGTGTGAAACTGCCATGAGCACGGCAGAAAGGAACCCGGAAAAATGAAAATCCCCACTTTTGCGCTGCGGGCAGCGGCGCTGTGCTGCGCCCTCGTTCTGAGCGCGTTGCCGGCAGTTTGCCAGGACAATTCTCCCGCACCGAAGCACGCGCAGGCAAAACAGATGCCGCCGAGAATCCAGCGCATCCATAATGGCGTGCAAGTGGCGGCCGGCGATCTGAACGTAAAGGTGCGGTTCTATTCGGAAGGCACGGTTCGCGTCGTGAAATGGCCGGCTGGCGGCACCTCCGAAAAAACCAGCCTCTCCGTTATTCAAAAGGATGTGCCGGATCTGGGCATACGTTTTGAGGAGAGCGACAACACAGTTACGCTGAGTTCCGGGCAGATCAAATTACTGTTGAGCAAGGCAGACGGGGCGATTCGGTATCTTGGCAACGGCAACCGCATCATTCTGGAGGAGCAAGGAAAAGCCGCCTTCGCTCCCGCGCAAATTGAGCAGGAAAAGGCTTCGTTCAGCGTGCAGCAAAATTTCAAGTTGACGCCTGAGGAAGGGCTCTACGGACTTGGACAGCACCAGTCCGGTGCCATGAATTATCGTGGACAGACGGTGAAGCTGGTGCAGTCCAACACGGAGGCCGTCACACCGTTCTTGGTTTCCACAGGAGGCTACGGGATCTTCTGGGACAACTATTCCAAGACGATTTTTACCGACAATCGCGAAACGACGTCGTTCTGGTCCGAAGTGGCCGACAACATCGACTACTACTTCTTGTTTGGCCCGACGATGGATCAAGTCATCGCCGGATACCGGAACCTCACGGGGCAGGCGCCCATGTATGGCAAGTGGGCCTACGGCTATTGGCAGAGCAAGGAGCATTACGCGACCCGCTATGAATTACTGGGGATCGCCCAGGAATACCGCAAGCGGCGAATTCCTATCGACAACATTATCCAGGACTGGAATTACTGGGGCGGGAACGACATGTGGGGCGGAATGTTCTTCGACGAAACGAAGTACCCCCGGCCGAAGGAAATGATCGGTCTGCTTCACCAGCAGAACTTCCACATTATGATTTCCATCTGGGCCGGGCTCGGACCCGCTTCGCCGATTTACCAGGACATGGAGCGCCGAGGCTATTTGTATTCGCCCGTGGGCTGGGCCGGGTTCAAGTACTACGATGCGTACAATCCGGCGGCCAACGATTTGTATTGGCAATACGCCAACAAGGGGCTGTTCTCCAAAGGAATCGACGGCTGGTGGATGGACTCGACCGAACCCGACATTGTCAATGCGCTCACGAAGGAGTCGGAAGAGTATGAGATGAAGAGGGTCGAGAACAATTATCTCGGTTCTTTCGCCAGGTACCTCAATCCTTACTCGCTGCTCATCACGGAAGCTGTTTATAAGAACCAACGGAAAGAGACCGATCAGAAACGCGTTTACATCCTCACCCGCTCCACTTTCGCCGGGCAGCAGCGGGCCGCTTCGACGACCTGGTCGGGAGATATCGGCGCGAATTGGGACGTTTACAGGAAACAGATGCCCGCGGGGATCAATCACAGCATGGCCGGCATCCCTTATTGGACTTTCGATATTGGTGGTTTTGTGATCGGGAGTTACGGAGGAGTATTCTCCAACGGCGGCAAGGATCCCGCGTACCAGGAACTGTACACGCGGATGTTTCAGTTTGGCGCTTTCTGCCCCATTTTCCGGGCGCACGGCTCGGAAACTCCAAGGGAGATTTGGGAGTTTGGCGAGTACAGCGACACGCTCCTAAAATTCGACAACCTGCGGTACCGGCTCCTGCCGTACATCTATTCACTGGGTTGGCAAGTCACCCACGATGGATATTCCATCATGCGCGGCTTGCCGATGGATTTCGCGGATGATCGCGAGACATATTCCATCGACGATCAATTCATGTTCGGCCCCGCGATCATGGTCTCTCCGGTCACGCAGTATATGTACCACCGGCCCCCGGAGGACAGCATCCTCATCATTCCCGAGCACTTCAAGACGAAAGACGGAAGGCCGGGGCTGACCGCCAAATACTATTGCGATGACGAGTTCAAGAAGCTGTGCCACGAAGCAGTGGAGCCGAATATCAATGTGTATTGGTACACGGGCTGGCCCAGCTTCATCACCGGCCCGAAATTCTCGATGCGTTGGGAAGGCAAACTGATCCCGGCGCAAACCGGAAAATATCGCTTCCACATGAAGAGCTTCGGGCCGCGAAGAGTCTTCCTGGATGGCCAAGAACTGCCTCATAACTACGACTCGGTGGAGTCGTATACGATTCCCGTGGAGTTGCAGGCCGGAAAGGAATATGACTTCGCGTTCGAGACCTCGAACGCAGTCCTGGGCGCGTTCAGGGCTCAAATGTTCTGGAAGACTCCGGAAATTCACGCCCGGGAGGCGACTTTCGAGCCACGGCAGAAAACCAGAGCCGTTTATCTGCCGGCCGGGAATCAGTGGTTCGATTTCTGGACGGGAGAGACCTTCTCCGGTGGGCAGAGCGTCGTCGCGGACGCGCCCATCGATAAGATCCCGCTCATGGTCAAGTCAGGGTCCATCCTGCCGATGGGTCCATTCGTTCAATACGCCACGGAAAAACCGGCCGATCCCATTGAATTGCGAATCTACCCGGGCGCCGACGGGAGCTTCACGCTCTATGAAGACGAAAACGACAACTACAACTACGAAAAGGGCGTCTATTCCACGATTGATTTTCACTGGGATGACGCAAAACGCCAACTCAAGATCGATGCGAGGAAAGGAACTTTCCCGGGGATGTTGCAAGCGCGAACCTTCCATATTGTCATCGTGAGGAAAGGCGTCGGCACAGGAGCGGAAGTTACCGACAAACCGGACAAGGTGATTTCGTATCAGGGCGAACAACAGATCGTTTCATTGCCCCTCTGAGCCGCTGGCCTATTGGAATTGCTGCAATCTCTATGTCCATTCAGAGTAGCTAGTGCCGTTCCAACTTGTTCCAGCAAATCCCTTCGAGAATACTCTCTCCGTGTTCGCGTCAGATGCTTGGACCGTCATTGGGCCCAAATAGTTGGAACGGCACTAGGTGCGCTTTCGACGCTTGCGCTTCCATTCGTGTTCGCGCCGCAGCAGCGCTTGGTGTCTCTTGATCTGCGATTCAATGTCGCTGAAGGCATTTTTGCAGCCGGCCAGCACATTCTTTCCGCTGCCGGTGGCGTGCAGTGTGCCTGATGGAAGCGAGAGCGTCAGGGAACAGGACTGCTCGTCCGTCCTCTGATTCCTGGTGAATACCCCGTGCAATTGGATGAGATCCGGCTCGTAGCTTCTCAGGAGCCTTCCCAACTTGTCCAGACGGCGCATAAGTTCAGTCGCAACAGCTTGCTGCGCATCGACGTGCTTGTAGCTTATCGAAACGTTCATGGTTGCACCTGTAGAAAACAACGCGGAATCTGGCAGGAGCGCGACGCAGTCAAGATTCTGCACCGCATGATGGCCTGAGCATAGCAGGCGGTTTAGCGCCGCGCAATCCTGCCGCGCAACGTGCGCGTTGACAGTTACGCCGGGAATTTCTAGGCTAACCAAGCCTGCACCTGTTGCTCCACACTTAGAATGCGGACAAGGCACATGAGGAAGACAGAAAAACCTGAGGCCCAAGTACAAAAGGGAATCCGCGTCGGACCGGCAGGCTGGTCCTATGCCGATTGGTCGGGTTACGTCTATCCCGCCCGGCGCCCCAAAGGTTTTCATGAGGCCGCGTATCTTTCCGAATTCTTCGACACCATCGAGATCAATACTTCGTTCCACCAGCCCCTGCGCCCGGATCACGCCGCGCTGTGGGTTGAGCGCGTCTCGGCGAAGCCGGCGTTTCTGTTTACCGCGAAATTATGGCAGAAGTTCACCCACGATCCCTCCGCGACACCGGAAGATGAACGCGCCGTGCGCGCGGGTTTTGACGTTCTGCGCCAAGCCGGAAAGTTGGGCGCGGTGCTGCTGCAATTTCCCTTTTCGTTTCATTGTACAAAGGAAACCGTCGGCTATCTAACCGCCGTGCTGAAGAGGTTTGCCGACTACCCTCTTGCCGTGGAATTGCGCCACGCCTCCTGGCAGACCGAGGAAACTCTCGCGCTCCTGCGAGAACTCCACGCCGGCTTCTGCAATATCGACCAGCCCATCATCGGGCGTTCCCTGGAGCCTTCCGCCTCAAGCACGTCGCCCATCGGCTACGTCCGCCTGCACGGGCGGCGCTACGACACGTGGTTCAGCGACAATCCCGCCACGCCGGCTCACGAACGCTACAACTACCTCTATTCCGAAAATGAACTGGATCCCTGGGTCGCGCGCATCCGCACTGTGCATCAACACACCCGCAATACCTTCGTGATCACCAACAATCACTTCCAGGGCAAAGCGGTGGTGAACGCTCTACAGCTCATCAGTATTCTGAAAGGCGGCAAAGTGAAGGTGCCGGAGCCGCTGCGTCAGCACTACCCCGAACTGGAAAAAATTGCCAGCGAGATGCCCGCGGAGCCCACGCTATTTACTCTGGGCGCGCCAGCGGAGAAAAAAGCCAAACGCTCTATTTCTTGAAGAGGTTCTCGAAGGCCTGTCGTGCATCGGGCGGACGTCCGGGGGAAGTAGCTTCGGCGGGCACTTGAGCAGGTTGCGCGTAAGA
>Ga0326727_10008788_pt1 | contig 25362 bp, 18 predicted proteins | sample MB2enrmetagenome_FD_207643 | JGI IMG/M metagenome (GOLD analysis project Ga0326727, IMG submission 207643) | Lab enriched peat soil microbial communities from McLean, Ithaca, NY, United States - MB29MY | ecosystem: Environmental > Terrestrial > Soil > Wetlands > Peat | place: USA: New York... | reverse complement strand
CAAAAAGTGGAAGAACGGGCGCCCTACCCTAGAAGTTGAAGACCAGGCCGGCGCGGATGCTGCGCTGATCCTGGGCGAAGATCAGCAGGGAGCCGTCGCTCAACAGATACGGGCGGTAACCCTGGGCCATCAGGTTACTCACATCGAACAGCGCATCGAAATCTCGGCAGCCGTTGTGGCAAAGATGAATAGGCTGGCGAAGGCGCAGGCTGAGCCAGGGCGCAGTGGCGTCCGCCGCGAAGGGCGCTACCAGGGTAAGAGTATCTTCCGGCTGCCAGCGGTAGCTGGCCCGCCAGCGGGTCTTGGTGCCGTCGAGAGTGCCGGAGAGAGAAAGCGCATACTCTTGTGCGCGGCGCGGATAGGCGCTGGCAAGCAACTGGGCCAGGGATGCGGATTGAGGCAAGGAAGGCACGGCAGCCAGCACCAGGGCGCTGCCGTCAGCATAACTCAAGAGGAAATGATTTCCTCCGGGCAAGCGGTGCCCAAACGAAGCATACATTCCGGCGGTGGAAAACTCCGGACCGGCAGCGCGGAATAAGCCGCTGATGGGATCCAGAAGCACTGTAGAGGAGTCGGAATTTCCCTCCGCAAAGTGGCTCATGGCCTCCATGACCGGGTTGTCGATCCGGTCGGCGAAGACCAGGACGGCGACGCCCGATAGATCGGTTCGCCTCTCCCAGCCGAGTTGCTGGTGCAGCCCGTGTTCGATGGCCAGATTGCCGTCGCGGGCAGAGAGGGGGGGCATCCAGGAGCGGGCCTCGCTCTCTTCAGCATCCGGCGCTCCGGGCAGCAACGTCGTCATGCGATAGCGAACTGCGGAGTTCCCGTTCAGCCAGCCCACGGAGGCAAAGGGCAGCACCGCCGTCACGGTTTGCGGTGAGGTCGAGGAAAACCGGGCCAGAACCTGGCTGGAGCCTGCCTCAACGTCGAACTCGTCGCCCAGATGGATTGTCTCCCAACCGCGGACCGCTGCCTCGTCCAGGCCTTCAGCGCCGCCCGCGGCCACCTCCGGGTGGACCGCAATGGCCGCCACTGACTGCACGGATCCGGCAAAGCCAAGATCCTGGCGGAATCCGAGCATGGACTCCATGCCCGCGGCCGTGTCAGGAGCGAAATCTACGCGGGCCAGCAGTTCGCGGCTGTCGGACGGCGTCTCTTCAACCGCGGCCGAAATCCGCTCCCCGTTCTCGCCGAAGGCGCCTTCCTGGCCGCTGGCCAACAGGCGAGCCTTCAGGCGCGGATGTGTGCCGGTGCCGTCGGCAACCACCACTAGCGGACCGTCCTCCAGCCAGCGCAGCAGCGGGCGGTTGGCGGCTGAGCGAAGAGTCCAGGCCCAATCGTCCTGCTGCGAGTTGCCGGCGCGCCGCTCTGCCGGAAGCCACTGCATCGCCTCGTAAAGGCTGTTCAGCGTCAGGTTGACGACTGTATTAGAGCGTATGCGGACGTTTTCCCGCAGAGAAGGCAGAAACCACGCGCCCATGGCCTTGACCGCATAGCGGCCCGGCAGGATCGAGGTGATGACATAGCGGCCGCTCGAGTCGGTGTAGACGCTGGCGATGACGCTTAGATCGGGGCGCAGTAACTCCACCTGGGCGCCTATCTGCGGTACGCCGGCTGAGTCGCGCACCATCCCGGAAACAGTGCCCGATGCCGGGCCCGAAACTGGCTTGGGGGAGGCTCCGCTCACCGCGCCGCTGCCCAAGGCAATCAGCACCGCGATAACTACGAGATGGTTCCTGCGCGTCATCACAAATCTGGGTGATCTGGCCGCGCCGCTGGCAATTGAACTGCAATCAAGTCCGCACGGCTTCCGGATCTTGCGTCCGCTAGCCCTGTTGTGCGGGACACATACTATTCCACGACAAATGGCGCTGATTGCGCAATCTCTTGTTTCGAGATTCCGTCATTTATTTTGATCGTCACCTTGTATTTCCCTGGTTCGAGCCCCCTTATGGGCAAGGTCTTCTCCACCGTCATCTGGTCGCTGTGCGAGCCCAACTCCTTTGAATCCATCTGTTTTTCAAAAATCACAGTGTCCGTGGCGGGGGTTGTGGCTGTGGCCGCCCCGGTCTTGATGATTTGGTAGGTCACTGTGGCCTGGCTGCTCTTGGTTGCCTCGTCGACTTGCAGGTTGTACACCTGCATCCAGAAGTTGAACTGCTGGTCGCGCTTGAATTTGACCGGGGGATTTGGGTTCGACGGGGTGGGGCTGCTCACGCGAGGCCGGATATAGGTGTTGCCGATGACGAAATTGCCGCTGCCTATCGAATGGGAATCCACCGTGTTCATCTGATCAGCCAGAATCAGCGATGAGGTGCCCAGCTTCTCGTCGCGATACGTCGGCACCTCCAGGCTGCGGCCGTAGTAACCCATGTGGTCGGGATTGTTCACGTCCTTGACGGCGATATCCAGGCGGTAGAGTCCGGGCATGAGCGGCAGCGCCTTCCAGTAAACCGACTGGCGGTCAAGGCTTTTTTCAAGCAGTTCGGCCGGCTGCGTGACCTCCACCGTGTCCTCGAAGGTCTGAACCGTCTTGTGGGTCAGGGTGGTGACCTTGCCCAGGATGTTCACTACGCCTTTGGCCACGTTGTCCTTGGTCACAAAGGTGATGTCGCGGTTCTTCATCTGCAGCGTGATCGGAACCAGAACCGTGCTATCCGTCACCTTGACGAAGTCCGTGCGCACATCAAAGGGGAAGACCGGGCCGGAGAGTAGTTTGTGCTCGGAGATATAGCTATCCAGATCCGTGAACTTGACTGGCGGCGGCGTAAAAATCTTGGCGGCCAGCTCAATGCGGTCGAACTGCTTGCTTTGCTGTTCTTGCCCCGCGGGGCCCAAGCCCAGGGGCTCCAGGCCGTTCTTGAAGCGGTCGGCTTTGGTGCTCCTGCCCATATCCTCGTACATAGTCCCGCCGGCGTTGGGGACGTGCAAAAGAGCATCCTTCTCGCTGCGGTCGATGGTGAAGTGGTAATCGCCGCACTGGCAGGTATCGACAAACTCCAGGTCGACGTTCTCGCCGATGCCCTCAAGATACCGGTAGTGCCATTTCTCGAAAGGGAAGGTGGAGGTCGAGCCGCCGCCTTCCTCTATGGGCCGCTCGTAGGTGCCTCCGGAGGGGTGCGAATCGATGTCGTCCGGCTTGCCCCAGGCGATGTAGATGCGGCCGCGGTCGGTCTTCCAGCCCGGCTTGCCGGCGGCAAAGTGATCATTGGCATACTGGATGCGACGGTAGTGCTCTTCGCGAAACTCGTTTTCCGGCGAATCCGGACTGGGATTGCGCCGCAGCCAGAACTGCTCGATGAACGCGTCGCGCTCCTCGTCATTGCTGAGATTACGGAACGACTTGCGCTCATCGTCGGAGATGATGTAGGCCACGTCCTGTTCCAGCCATGACTTGTAGGCCCCCTTCAGCTCCTGACGAACTGCCTTCTGCGCGGCAAACTTCGCCTTGTCCGAACGTTCACGCTTCAGTGGGTCAACTTCCTGATTCTGGCCGTTAGCCGGCTGCTCCTGTGCTGACGGGGTGTCCGTCTGCTGGGCGGGTACTCTGCCGCCAGGGATAAAAAACAGGCCGCAACAGAGTGCGAAAAAGAGAAGACGAGAACGATTGAGCATCATGTGTCTTGAATACTCCTGCAACTCCCTATTCTACGGCTCCGGAAAGGGCTGGGCAAGATACCATAGGGAGTCGGCTTCCGATTGGACGCGGAATCGCCACCAGGGTAAGCAGTGAATAGGCGCCCATGGAACTGTTAAACTGTCTATGGGATGGGTTTTGAGACCCGCTGGGCCGTGCACCTCAACCACCCGGCAGGCACGTTTTTTTATCGGGTCTGTTATGCTCTGTCGCTTTATTTTGTAACACATGCAAAGCTGCTGCATCCTGTGGCCAGGCCTCTCGTTCATGTTGGTTCAGGGTGTCCATTGATCCGGATCCGGCACTCCGGCAGAATCTGCCGGGAACTTGACCAGCGACAATTGCGTACACTGAAATAGGGCATTTCTGGAGCACGTACCCGCATGAAAAAGATACTTTTGATCATTCTCGCCGCTGTGGCCGTGGTCACCCTCATCGTCGTCTTCATTTGGAGACAGCAGGCGGGCTACACCAAGGTCCTAACCGCCAAGGTCACGCGCCAGGAGCTGGCTACAATCGTCAGCGGCACCGGACAGATCAAACCCAAGACCTACGCCAATCTGGGCGCCAACTCCATGGGCCGCGTCACCCACATTTATGTGAAAGAAGGGGACTTGGTCAAGAAGGGCCAGACGGTGGCCACCATCCAGAACGTGCAGCAGCAGGCCGGTGTGAATGGTCAGCAGGCCGCCATCTCCGCCGCCAAAACCGATATTGCCGCCTCCATTGCCAACGAAAAGACCGCCGAGGCCAATGTCGAAAAAGCCAAGGCTGATCTGGAGCAGAAGCGGCTGGACTGGGAGCGCGAACAGCCCCTTTACCAGGCCGGAATCGTGGCCAAGGCGGATTACGACGTCAAGAAAGCGGCCTACGACACCGACGTGGCCACGCTGAATCAATGTGTCGCCGCGCTGAATCAGGCCCGGGCGCAAACCGAGTCCCTGCGCGGACATTTGCAAATCCAGGTGGCCACCCTGCGCTCCAACCAGGACCTGCTCGATCAGACCATCCTGGTCGCGCCCTTCGACGCCCTCGTCACCAACGAGCCCGTCCGCGAGGGAGAGTCGGTGGTTCCTGGCATCCAGAACACGGTGGGCTCAACGCTCATGACCCTGGCGGATATGAGCGTGGTCACCGCCGAGGTCAAAGTGGATGAGACCGACATCGTCAACATCCGCATCGGCCAGGAAGCTGATGTGACCGTGGACGCCCTCCCCGGCAAGGTCTTCAAAGGCCATGTAACCCTGGCCGGCGATCAGGCCCTGCTGCGCTCCACCGGCGTGGCCACTTTGCAGTCCACCACCGGTACCGAGGAGGCCAAGGACTTCAAGGTGATTGTCACCCTGGACGCGCCCACCAGCGACTTGCGCCCCGGACTCTCGACCACCGCCAAGATCACCACGGCCCATAAGCAGAACATCCTCACCCTGCCTATCCAGGCGCTGACCATGTATACGCCCGAGGCTGATGCCGCCAAGAATGGCGTGCAGGCAGCTTCTGCTTCATCCAGTTCCTCCGCCGCCAAGAAAGAACCGCAGCAGGGCGTTTACGTGGTCGAAAAGGACAAGAGCGGCAAGCTGCGCGCAAAGTTTACGCCGGTTACTACCGGCATCACCGGCGCCACGGATATCGAAGTGCTCAGCGGCTTGACTGAAGGCCAGGAAATTGCCACCGGACCCTATAAGACGCTGCGCGGCCTCAAAAACAACTCTCTTGTCAAGCGGGATACTGCCAAACCGGTTACCACAACAACCAGTTGAAATAATTCACCTTCGCCCAGGAATGAGACACGGATGGCTTTACTCGACACCACGTCAGAAACCAGATCAGAAACCGTTGCCCAATCAGAGGCGCCCCCCAGCGGCGACCTGATCATCGTCGAGGATCTGTGGCGAACCTACGACATGGGCTCGGAACAGCAGGTGCAGGCGCTCAGAGGCATCTACCTGCGCATCAAGCACAACGAGTATGTCGCCATCATGGGCCCATCCGGCTCCGGCAAGTCCACGCTGATGAACCTGATCGGCTGTCTGGACACCCCCTCCAAAGGCCGCTACTGGCTCAATGGGCAATTGGTCAGCGAGCTGGACGACGACCAGTTGGCCCGCATTCGCAACAAGGAGATCGGCTTCGTCTTTCAGACATTCAACCTGCTCTCCCGCGCCACTGCCCTCCACAATGTGGAGCTGCCGCTCATCTATAACGGCACCCCCGCCGAGGAGCGCATCGAACGTGCCAAAGAAACGCTGGCCGACGTGGGCCTCGCCTCGCGCATGTACCACAAGCCCAATGAGCTCTCCGGCGGCCAGCGTCAGCGCGTGGCCATTGCCCGCGCGCTGGTCAACCACCCCTCCATCATCCTGGCCGACGAGCCTACCGGAAACCTGGATTCCAAGACCGGCCTGGAGATCATGGCCCTGCTCGATACCTTGCACGCCAACGGCAACACCATTGTGCTGGTCACCCACGAGCCGGATATCGCCGAATTTGCACAGCGTGTGGTGCATCTCCACGACGGCCAGATCGACTCCGACGAGCCCTCAAAACGCTACCGCTAAGGCCGCCAGCCCCGAAAATCATGCCCCAATCCCCTCCCCTCCCGAACCGGAAAAAACCCTTCTTTTTCCGGTTCATGTTTTTTCCCCTTCCGCCGATGAAACCTCTATAGGCCTTGGAATGATTGTCTGGGCCATGGAGGCGAGGCACGTTGAGAGCCATGCAGAGCGCCGCTCAGTACCCGCCTTCCATCTCCGGCCCGATCCTTGTGGAGGTCGAAGCGCCCCCTGAAATGCAGCCTGTGGGGGTCAGCGCCGCGTGGCGCAAATTGCTGATGCAGGCGGATATGGCCGCGCCTCATGTGCAGTTGGCCACCATCGAGGGAGAACACGGCGTCGGCAAGCATACCCTGGCTCGCTATCTCTTCAGCCGCTCCCCCCTGGCGAGCGGCAGCTTTCAGCGGCGCGACGCTCGCGAATGGCTGGTCACAGACGCCGATCCCGCCACCCTGGCTGGTTTTACCTATCTGGATCGTGTGGACCTGCTGGCGCCTCCCGGTCAGGGACTGCTGCTGAGCGTGCTTAAATCCCTCCAGGACCGTCCGCCGGGGCGCGCCGTGCTGCTGGCCTCTTCCCAGACCTCCCTGCGCCAGATGGCCGCCCAGGGGCTGATGCTGCCCGATTTGGCCTTCCGCCTCACCGCCGTGCGCTTTGCCATTCCTCCCTTGCGCCAGCGCCGCGAAGACATCGCCGTGCTGGCCCAGGCCCTGCTGGACCGCATCTGCTCCCGCTACCAGCAGCGCCCCGTCCTCATGGCCCCCGGAACCCTGGCACGCCTCCTGCAGCACAGTTGGCCGGGAAACGTGCGTGAGCTGGCCTCCGTGCTGGAAACCGCCCTGCTCGAGGCCGTCAACGGCATCATCCGCCCCGACGACCTGGCCCTGCCCTCCGGACTCGACGCCGCTCCCTCAGAACTGCGTCCGGCCACGCAGGCCGACAGCCTCAACCTGGACGCCGTCATTCAACATCACGTGCAATACGTCCTCGACCTCAATCGCGGCAACAAGCTGCGCGCCGCCCGCCAACTGGGCATCAGCCGCTCTACCCTCTACCGCATTTTGGGCAACGAGGCCATCCTGGCGCATTGACCCCGCCGCCACCCCTACCGGAGGGAGAACGCGATAATAACCAAGGGTGCAACCCTGGGTCCGCTCCCAACCTGAGTTCGCACTGTGGGCGAACAGCCAGCGAATACTGTGTATACAGAAATTATATTGACAGAAATATCGTCTCTATGGCGTAGTAGTAATGCGGTTTCCAGAAATAAGTAACAGACATTAGTTCCATTTCAGCAAAATGGTAACAATCAAGACGGCTATTCGAGGTCTCGGATGGCATCATTGATGTCTGCCGGGGCAAAACGGATGTCTCGGATTCTTCTGATGGGAGACGCCACAACCACAGCAAATCTCCGTTGATAACTGCAGCGAATCTCTGCTGAAAAGGGGGATTCCTGATGAAAAGAGGACTCATGAGAAAGCAAATCAGGATGTATTTCGCAGGCACGTGCGCCCTTTGCCTGGCATTGGGCATGGTTTCGATAGCAGTACATAAGGCGGCGGCGCAGTCTGAGGCTAAGCCGGCCGCAGAGCCGACGCAGGTGGAAAAGTCCGAGGCGGCTGAGATGCGGGTGATCCCGCCCGCCATTGCCAAGTCGACCAAGGAGCAACGCGAGGCTTGGCGCTTAAAGATGGTGCACACGCCGCGCAAGGAGCGGGCATGCTATACGGCAACCTATCCCGACACCCAATGGCATGAGGTTCCCTGCAAAACCCCGCCCAAGCACTACTTCGCGCAGAGACACTTCAGCGGCGGAACCACCGACTCAGTGGGCGCCGGCCACGACTACCTCGCTCAGCCTACAAACACGATCGCGCTCGCGGAGGGCTCCTTTGACCCCGTCACGGACGCCACGAGCATTACCACGCAAGGTGCCGGCGCCGGAGGGGATAACGGCCCTAACCAGTGGTCGCTCCAGCTCAACTCGAATTATTTCAATACCTCGCTGTGTAACACCAACGGCCTCAACGTCGGCTCCAGGTGCAGAGGCGTCGCCCAGTTCGTCTACGACAACGGAACGCAGCAGGCCTACGTCCAGTACTGGCTGGCCACTACCGACGACAACCCCCTTCCTGGCTACCCCAACTCCTGCCCCAGCGGCGGCTGGCAAGCAGCCTACGGCTACTGCGTCAACACCCCAACGGCCTCCCAGCCATTCACGACGACCCCGGGTGCCACCGACCTCCATGACCTGAAGATCACGGGTCAGACTTCCGGCGTCTCGGTCTATTGGGGCGGCAACATGATCTCCTCCCCGGCCGATAACGTCATTCCCGATCTCGCATCCGGCTGGGGTACCGCCGAGTTCAACATCTTCGGCAATGGCGGTGGAGGCCAGGCCGTCTTCAACTCAGGCGTATCCATAACGGTCCGCACCCAGGTCGATACCGGAACCAACATTGCCCCCGACTGCGTCCCCGGCGGTTCGACGCTCGAGACCAACAGCCTGAACCTGGTCAGCACGCCCGCCATTGTCCCCAAGGCGCAGTATCCCTCCATCGTCTTCGACGAGAGCAACGTCTCCACTTCCACGGCTTCCTGCTCGACCAGCATCGGCGACCCCCATATCACCACCTTCGACGGACTTTACTATGACTTCTACGCCGCCGGCGACTATGTGCTCGCCGACGCCGGCCCGGACTTCATCGTCCATGCCCGCCAGGAGTCGGGCGCGAAGGTCTTCAACAATCCGAACGTGACCATGAATACCGCTGTCGCGGTTCAGATGGGAACCAGCCGCATCGCCATCTACGACAGCCCCACGCGCGTGGTGCTCAACGGCAAGACCATCGACCTGGCAGACAACAAAATCATGACCCTGCCCGGCGGCGTCTATCTCTACCGCATGGGCAGCCTCTATGTCGTCACGCGCGACACAGGCGAACTGGTTCGTGCGCAGCTCAACAACGGATGGATGGACCTCACCGTAGGCCTCGGCCACCGCGCCCGCTCCAGCGCCAAAGGCATTATGGCCAGCCCCACAAAAACAGCGCTATCCTTGCGCGACGGCACCCGGCTCAACGAGCCAGTCTCCAAGACCGACCTCTATCAGCGCTACGCCAAAAGCTGGCTGGTCCAGCCGAACGAGTCGCTCTTCGCCGAGCACGCGGTCGAGTTCGCCGAGCCGGCCAAGGTCTTCACCTCCGCCGACCTCGAACCCGGGGCCGCCGCCAAAGCGCGCGCCGCCTGTGTCGAGGCCGGTATCGCGGATCTGAATCATCTGGAGTCCTGTACAGTGGACGCCGCTGTTCTCAAGGATACTGTTGCGGTGAAGGCCTTCACCCACGCCATTGCGCCCAAAATCACTATCAAGCCAGTGGAGAATTTGGAAAGGAAGTAGTCTTGACTCACACAACAGCCTGTGGTGAAGGCCGGAATTTTGGAAAAACTATTTCTCAGGGGCCACAGCCCCGTTGATTTTGTGGCTCTTACGGCACGACTGAACTCGCGCCCTTTCACGAAACCACTTTCATTACAAGCTGTTAAGCCGGGCGGCCGCGTTTACGCAGCCGCCCTTTCTCTTGGCTAAATCGCAGTTCTTGTCCAGCGAAGATACATCCGTTCATATTCCATCATTCATGAGGATGCTCTAAACTCAACAGGGAAAGACCAATTCACTCCGAGGTCCCAATCCACGTGCGCAGTTTCCGTCTCTCGCTCCTGGCTGTATCTCTGCTGTTGCTGCTTGCCCTAGTCCCCGCCCTGTACGCGCAGGCACTCTCCTCAGGCCTGGATGCCCCCTCCGAACTGCGTCCGGCCACGCAGGCCGACAGCCTCAACCTGGACGCCGTCATTCAACATCACGTGCAATACGTCCTCGACCTCAATCGCGGCAACAAGCTACGCGCCGCCCGCCAACTGGGCATCAGCCGCTCCACCCTCTACCGCATCCTGGGCAACGAAAACCTCTTGATGCCTTGAGGGATGCCGCGCATACAAAAATGCTTGTCATCCTGAGCGAAGCGTAGCGGAGTCGAAGGACTTGCATCTGTTTTTCGCCGCATGGAGTCACCAAGCCGCCGCTATCTTGCCGGTAACCCGCCATTCACTAAGCCAGCGCCCGCTACCGATCCAACCACCCATTCATTAATAGGAAACGATTTGCCGCAGTCTCCGCACATCGTCGTGGAATACTGCGCCCCGCAGTGAGGGCAAACGGCTCGGGTCAGGAATGTGTCGAAGGGCTGCCCGCAGTGCGCGCACTTCCATTTTTCTCCCAGCAGCGGCGCTGTCCGGCAGCTCGGACAGGCAAACCCCGCGCGCCGCGGCAATCTCGCCAGACGCAACAGAGCCCGCGCCTGCTTCAGCCCGCCCCAGCAAACCATCAGCATAAAGGCGGCTATCGCTCCGGTCCAGAAGGAATGCCACACCACGGCCAGCACGAAAAATCCCACAATTCCTACCATGCCGAGAACTGTAACCACCATCAGGCTGCGCGCGCGTCCCACCACAAACCAAAGCAGAGAGCGAAGAATCTGACCGCCATCCAGCGGGTAGATGGGCAGGATGTTGAAAACCAGCAGCCCAATGTTAATGGCCAGGATCGCGCGCACAAAAACATAGGCGTCGTGCATCGAATGTTGCCAACCCAGCGACCAGCCCATCCAAAACACTGCGCCCAGCACCGGCAGCAGCGCCACGTTCACCAGCGGGCCCGCCGCGATGCTCCACAGCGTAGCGCCCGGCCGTTGCGGCGGATCGACATACGCCACTCCGCCCAGGGGCCACAGCATAATCCGGTTTGCCGTCCCGCCCACCTGCCGGCAAGCCAGCGCGTGCCCAAACTCGTGCATCAGCACAATCAAAAACAGCGCCAGATACTCCAATACGTTCCAAGTGACAGACGAGTACCTGCCTTTTCGGCTCTCAATTTCAATGAGTGCTACAACAAACCACGACCAATGCAGGTATAAATCAATTCCCGCAAGGCGAAACAGATGAATCGAACCCTGATTAAGGCTTGGCATGTGTGTAGATTACTGCATTCGGATTGCCCTGGGCGATCAACCGGAGTTAGACGCCGCAGCCCCATTCACCGGGGCCCCCAACTCGCTGGAGGCTCCGGTTTAGCTCAAGGCAGGCTGTCCGACTGAGGCCTTCGGCGGGGCAAAAGGCCAGCCCATTCTCATTTGCTCGGCTTGCAGGAGAGAATGTGCTGCTCTTTCACCTCCTGATTGCACTTGGCCATGCCGCCGGGGGAACAATAATAATTGCCCGGAAGGCAATCGAGAACGACCTTGCCGGAGACGCCGCCGCAATAGCATCCGGCTTTTTTCAACTCCAGGTCAATGGCCGGCGGCACCAGCACGTCGCAACTTAACACCACACCGTTTTTCAAGATGTCATTGCACAAGCCCAACATCCCCACGGGGCAGAGATAATTGTGGCAGAAGGCTGGAGTGCAAAAAATCCCGATCCCTCCGGTCCGCTCGCACCCTCCACCGGTCAATGTGCGGTCGGCGGATTCCTCTTCCTTAGGCAGCATACCCGGATCGCAGCTCTTAATCCCCGGCAACGCGTTGACGTTCAGCGCATTCTGACACGCCTGGTACGTCTGAATCTTTCCGCAGATCAATTTGTTTCCATCGACCGTGCAGCCCTCGCTCAACAATTGCTGCTTTACGCCGCCTTGGGCTCCTTTTACAATGCCTGCTTCAGGCTGGAAGTCGCGTACACAGGTGGTTCCGGCATGGCATCCGAAATCGATTCCGCCGGGCGGCAGGTCGACAGCCAATTGCGGAAACCAGACGATCCAATCCCAGGTCTGCGACCATACGGCCAAATCGACAGCCAGTTGCGCGTCAATTCCTGGCGTAAGCGTGAAGCCAAGATTGTAGACGGGGTTGCCGAAGCTGAAATGGCTGTCAAACTTCTTGTTTTTGTCGGTGCCGAGGGAAATGGTCTGCCCCGTCGAGCTGACGTTGAACTGCTTATTCCAGACTTCATCATTCAGCGTAAACTGCAGCTTGTTGGAGTGGAGATTGATGTTTAAGGCGGGGAAAATCTTCCCGCTCACAACCCCGAAGTCGAGCAGGCCGCCGAGAAAATCAATCTGATCGAATTTATAGATGTTATCGTAGCCATGCGCGCCGGGCGCCGGTGGGCTGAAATGTCCGCCATTATAGGGCGACGGAAGTATATCCGTGAAATCGAGGCCGAGGGAGAATTTCATGCCTTTGCTGCCGATGACAGGCAGGGTGCTGCCGACGATGGGCAGGTTGAAATTGAAGCCGGCATCGGCGCCCACCTGCGCAACCAACTCCTTGCCGTCAAAGATCTGATCTTGTTCCAAACCCGTCAATTTAAATTGCGCAATCGAGTCTGCGTCGGACGTGTATTTGACAGGCTCGAAATCGGCGGTAAAACTGGCGTCGGCGGTTTGGTTGGGATGAACCACGTTATGGTATTTCAGTTGCGTCTGTATGGGGAATCGCAGGCCGAAGCCATAATTGAAGCCCGCGAACACCCTGACGCTGTAGGTCGAGGAGCAGCCGATGAGGCACCAATTGATAGTGGTATCCACTTCTATGCTCCACTCGTAATCATGGCTGAAGGTAAAACCTGTCAGGTAGATATAGCTTCCCAAATCCATATCGGTTGTCTGATCGGTGGTGTTTTTTGGGGAAGCGGGCGTTTGCGCGTGAAAATTCGCGGCCGGCTCGATCACCAGCATTTTCGGGAATTGCGCATTCGCCGCGCCGCCTTCGTTAATTACCGTGTGCAATAATTGCTTCCCTGCGGCCATCTCCTGCGCGCTAGGCGTGATGCGCAACACCGTGGTGGGGTGCGCGTATTGAGATGAATCCAGCTTGGCAACAAAGGCCGTCTGCTCCACGTGCTGCACCGAGGAGTTGATGATCTCTGCCTTGAGCTGATCGTCGTTCAGATTGCTGATGCGCGCGACTTCGGCCGCGCCAAGCTGAACCGTCAGGGTTGCTCGCTGCTTGGGGTCGGCAAAGCTCTTGCGCAAATCGGCGATGTGCTGGTTTGCCTCGGCGTCAGCCAGCGCCGAATTCTGCTGATAGGAGGCGATTGCGGCCTGGCGCTTGACCGGGTCCGCAACATAACGCGCGTGGCCGGGCGTGGCGAACTCCGCCAGACGCTGGCTGGCCGATTCCTTGGTGAAACAAGCGACGCCCGCCTGCGCAAGCTGGGCCTGCGCGCCAGAGTCGGCGCATTTCCCCGGCAAAATCCGGTAACTCAGCACGTGATGAATCACGAGGCCCTGATCGACCTCGCTGATCTCGCTCGTATCCTCCTTCACTTCGACATTGTTAGGCATCGCGCGCAGGCGCTGCGCGATGTTGAACAAGGCTTTGGGGTTGTTGAGCATTGGAGTAAAGTCGAGCGGATGATCGCCCAGCGTGATCTGCGGCCTGGAGCGGATATCCTCAATCTTGTATTGCCGCACAACACGCAGCCGCTGCATGGTTGTGGCGTGATCTTCGCCGCGCAGGATGACGGAATTCGGCAGGCTTTGCATCGCAGGAAGACGGACCGGCGCGGCTTCGCGTTGTGCACACGCTGCTCCTGATGCGGCAAGAACCGCAAGAAACAGCGCAGAGCGCGCGGCCAAACTGCATTTTGAACTGAGGATTCTCATGCTTGCTTCTCCTTTTGAGATTGCTTCAGGCCCGAAGTGAGCGACAACCATAAAGCCATTATGAATAAGTCAGCAAACGCAGCACATCAGGCGGAGATAGCATTTAAGCACTCGTAGAAAAGCTACCACCAGCGCTTTCCGAATGTCCAGATGAAATACTGTGGCGGCGCATGAAGGGAAATGCGACAACCCCCGGTTTGGGCCGGTCATCGATCCGATGGATGGGCGCAATCTTCTACACTCAAGGTGAGGGCGTTTTCACCCCCTGATTTCACCCCGAGGACCACTCCCTTGAAAAGACTCCCGCTCCCCGCCCTCTTCGTTGCCGCATTCTTGCTGCTGGCTATTGCCCCCGCGCTGCCGGCGCAGGCTCCGCCTCAGCCTGCCTCCGTCGAGGCTAACCGCAAGGCGCTCAATGACTTATTCGAGGAGTACTGGCAGGCGAGGCTGGAGCATGACCCTGAATATGCCTCGGAGTTGGGCGACAAGCGCTACAACGACCGCATCGACGACTACTCCGTGAAGGCCGAGAACAACTGGCTGGAGCGCGAATATAGCTTCCTGATGCGGTTGGCGATGATTGACCCGGCCGGGTTTACAGACCAGGAGAAGATCAGCCGCGAGCTGCTGCTGCGCCGCTTTACCGACGACGAGGAGGGAGCTCAGTTCAAGCAGTGGGAGATGCCCCTGAACCAGATGGACGGCATTCATACGACGTATCCGCAACTGGTGACGGAACTCGCCTTCAGCACGGTGAGGGACTACGACGACTGGATCGCCCGGCTGCACGCCATTCCCAGGGCCTTCGACCAGGTGACAGAGAATATGTCCATCGGCATGGACGACCATCGTGTGCCGCCGAAATATATTCTGGACAAGGCACTGGAGCAGGTCCGGTTGCTGGCCAACGAAAAACCCGAAGACTTGCCGCTGGCCTTGCCGCTCAAACAATTTCCGGCCTCCATCAAGCCCGCCGAGCAGGAGCGCATCAAGGCCGAGATGCTGGACGCAATCGGCAAAGAGGTCCTGCCCGCTTACCTGCGCTTTGCGCGCTTCCTTGAGGTCAGCTACATTCCCGCCGGGCGCGCGGAGCCCGGCGTCTGGGCGCTGCCCGACGGAGCAAAGTACTATGCCTACCGCATTCGCCGCGAGACGACAACTAATTTGACCGCTGACCAGATTCACCAGATCGGCCTCGACGAGGTGAAGCGCGACGAGGCGGAAATGCTGGCCATTGCGCAGAAGCTGGGTTTCGCGGATTTGAAGAGCTTCCGCGCCAGCCTCAAGACCAACCCGAAAAATCATCCCGCCAATGGCGAAGCTCTGCTCGATGCTTACCGCGGCTTTCTCGCGCCCATGCAGGCCAGGCTGCCGCAGCTTTTTGGCCGCCTGCCCAAGGCTAAGTTTGAGGTGCTGGCTGTCCCGGACTACAGTGAGAAGACCTCCGCGTCAGCCTACTACGTTTTCGGCGCTCCCGACGGCAACCGCCCCGGTCGCCTCTACATCGACACCTATGACGCCAAGGAACGCAACCTGGACGAAGTGGAAGCTGTGGCTTACCACGAGGGCCTGCCTGGCCATCATCTGCAAATCTCCATCGCTCAGGAGCTCGACAACGTTCCCACCTTCCGCAAGTATGAGGACTATACAGCCTACGACGAGGGCTGGGCGCTCTACTCCGAGCGGCTGGGCAAGGATGTGGGACTCTATCAGGACCCCTACTCGGACTACGGCCGTCTGGAAGGTGACATCGAACGCGCCATCCGCCTGGTCGTCGATACCGGCGTCCACTCCCAGCACTGGACCCGCCAGCAGATGGTGGATTACTTCCACGACCACTCCGGGATCGCCGAAACCGAGGTCCAAGCCGAGGTGGACCGCTACATCGCCTGGCCGGGCCAGGCCCTGGCCTACAAAATCGGCCAGTTGAAGATTCTGGAACTGCGCGACCGGGCGAAGAAGGCTCTGGGCGACAAGTTCGATCTGCGCGCCTTCCACGACCAGGTGCTGGACTCCGGCGCCCTGCCGCTCGATGTGCTCAGCGACCGCATCGACGCGTGGATTGCCGGGCAAAAATAGGCTGCAAAAACAAATTAGAATGTGATAGCCTTGATGGTTCCCATGGGAAACCTGCTCACTCGTTCTATCTTCGTTATGGGTAATTTCACAACCGGAGAGAGTCGCATGAAACGCTTTCTTGCAATCGCATTCGTATGTGCTTTTTCATGCTGCCTGTACGCCCAGGTGGTCGATGCAACAGTCTGCGAGATTCTCAAGAACCCCGTGGCGTTCAATGGAAAGATTATCCGGGTTAAGGGTACGGTCGTAGCGGGATTTGACCAGTTTGTCGTGAAGGGTATTGGCTGTCCACCCGCCGGGAACAATAACATCTGGCTCTCCTATCCAGAGGGAACAAAAGCCAGCGCTGGTCCGGCGATGATGGTGCAGATTCAACCAGCGCGCAACTTCACCGGGACGGTTGCGGTAGTCGAACGGACACCCGTGCAACTGGACATGAACAAGGATTTCAAACAGTTCGATTCCCTGCTAGCCACACAATACAAGAAAGGCGGAATGTGCCTGGGGTGCAACAAATTCGAGGTGACTGCCACACTAGTGGGCCGACTGGATGCTGTCGAGAAGACAGAGTTGCAACGCGACAAGGCGGGCAAAATCATCGGCTTAGGCGGTTTTGGACATTTGAACGCCTATGCCGTCCGCCTTGTGCTGCAATCGGTCTCCGATGTGATTTCAAAGGAGATCGACTACTCGCAGGCGCTGGCCATCACTAAGGATGATATACAACCCGTTACTTATATTTCAGAAATTGAAAACATAACGACGTATGTGCGCGATACCGCTAAATCCTACGACTATCTCAGACGAGCACAACTCGAGCGGGCCGTTGATGTATACGGCACATCAGAAGACGACCATGGGGTGGAGGTTCGATCCGGGCCTGCGAACGAAGCCATCGTGAAGTATGAAACTAAGACGAAGCAATTCATATATTCCTCGGACGGCCTGGTATTCAACTGCATATTTAACCTAAATCGAGTGTTTGGGTTAGAGAGGATTAGAGCTACTGTTTTTGCAGGCGAAAATGTCGCCGACGTGCGCAATCCGCTGCCGGGTGGCGCAGGTGCCAGTCTTTTCGATATGGAGATTCGTGCGTGGAAAACAACGATTCTGGACGTCGTTGCCAATAAGCAGAAGACACTGACGCTGCCGGGCGGCATTATAGTATGGAATTATAAATGGCCAGCGGCAAGCATCAACAAGAATGTGGACGACGCGCTTAATAGCTTTCTCGCAAACGAAGCATTGCTCACCAGGTAATCGGCCGAAATATGGCTCTCAGCGACCACATCGACGCGTGGATTGCCGGGCAAAAATAGGCATCGCGGACATCCTCAGCGAACGTGATAAGCTGTAATGTCCCCATTACTGCAGCTTTCCGGCTCAATTTCGCTGCGATTGCGGGCTATTGCTTTGACTGGAGAATTGGAATGAAACGCGCTTTAACATTCGTCTTTGTCCTTGGTTTTTCCTGCTGCCTGTATGCGCAGGCTGTGGATACAACCGTCTGCGAGATTCTGGATCATCCACAATTGTTCAACGGCAAGATCGTCCGCATCAAAGGCACGGTAGAAGCCTCTTTCGATCAGTTCGTCGTGAAGGGCGCTGACTGCGGCATCAACGTCAACAAGAACATCTGGCTCTCCTATCCGGAGGGCATAAAGGCCAAGGCCGGACCGGCAACCATGGTGTACGTTCAGCCGGCGCACAACTTCACCGGCGATGTTCCTGCGGTGCAGCGCACACCGGTCACGCTGGACAAGAACAACAAGGATTTCAAGCAGTTCGATTCCCTGCTGGCTACGCCCTACAAAAAGGGCGGAATGTGCCTGGGATGCAACAAGTTCCTGGTGAGTGCCACGCTGGTAGGACGGCTGGATGCCGTCGAGAAGGCAGGGTTGCAGCGCGACAAGGCGGGCAAGATCGTCGGCTTCGGCGGCTTTGGGCATATGAACGCCTATGCTGCCCGCCTGGTGCTCGAATCGGTCTCTGATGTCACATCGAAAGAGATCGACTACTCCAAGACGCTGGCCATCACCAAGGACGACGTAGTGCCCGAAGCGAACGGCTCGGATCAGTTTGCTGCCGCGCGCAATCTTATCAAAGGGTATGCCCCTGGCGTCCTCGCCGGGGTAACGCTCAAACGGGCTGTCGATGCCTTTGGCAAAGAGGGCGAGCACAATACCGGGGTTGTGATCGTGCACGGGCCTGGCAACGAAGCCGCCGCAAAGTTCGAAGGCAAGGGGGCGGTTGATTCACCAGACGGCCTGCTCTTCACCTGCACATTTAACATGAACCGCCTGGAAGGAGATGCCGAGGGAAGGGCTATTATTTTCGACGGTGAAAATGTCGCCAACCTGCGCAACCCTGAGCCGGAAACCGCGGGCGACGGAATTTATGATATGGAGAATCACGCCTTGCTGATTACCGTTCTGGATGCTTTCGCCAACAGGCAGAAGACATTGACGCTGCCGGGCGGCAATCTGGTTATGAACTCGGCATGGCCGCAGGCCGACTTGAACCAGAAAGTGGGCGATGCGGTTGAGAGCTTTTTGTTGAACGAGGAGCTTCTCCACAGGTAAACGCGCTCCCTGTGTGGACAGGCTGGCGACTTCGCATTTCAATGTGCTGAATTGCCGGCCTGTCTGCCGTTATAAAAACCGTGACATCCGCGTGTAGTGAATGTAAGGATGAATGATAGTTGCACTTCCCGCATCCGGGGAAAGGAAAAAGATGGCGGAGATCGCTGTTGTAGCTAGCGAAGTACCGGCACAACTGCCCAAGGTGCGCGTGGCCGTTCTGGGCGCGGGCAAGATGGGCGGCATCCTGTTGCAGGCCTTCCTCAAGCAGAACCTGTTCGCGCGCAATCAGATTCACGCCACCGTGGGCCACGCCGACAAGGCCGTGGCGCTGAGCACGCAGTGGGGCGTGGACGTATCCACCAACAACCTGAAGGCGGTTCAGCAGTCTGATTTGATTCTGCTGGGCGTGAAACCCTTCCAGGTGCAGGATCTGATCGCGGAGATTCGCCCTGCGCTCACGCCGGCCAAGACGCTGGTTTCCTTCGCCGCCTCGGTCAAGACGCGCGCCATCGAAGACGCAGCCGGCATGGAGATCGGGGTGATTCGCGCCATGCCTAATACGCCTTCGACGCTGGGCGCGGGCGCGGCCGCATTGTGCCGCGGGCGCTTTGTCACGGCGCAGCAAATGGAGCTGGCCGAGCGCATCTTCGAGACCGTGGGCCGCACCGTGATCGTGGAAGAAAAGCACATGGACGCCGTGACCGGCCTCTCCGGCTCCGGACCGGCCTACATCTACATCATCATCGAGGCTCTGGCCGAGGCGGGCGTAAAGGTCGGCCTGCCCCGCGACACGGCCACGGAACTGGCCGCGCAAACCACCTTCGGCGCAGCCAAAATGGTGCTGGAAACCGGCTACCATCCGGCGCTGCTGAAGGACGCCGTGACCACTCCCGCCGGATGCACCATCGACGGCATTCTTGAACTGGAAGAGGGCGGCCTGCGTGTCACGCTGATCAAAGCCGTGATGCGGGCGACCGAGCGCGCCAAGCAGTTGGCGGCGGGGTAAGAGCGATTCATTCTGCACTTGTCACAAATTCGAGACCTGAGCACTCAGCAAGGAGGAGTGGTGAGCATTATTAACGGGGCAAGAAGAATGAAGCGTGCGGGACAATGGATCATGTTGATACCCGCGTCAATTGTTTTGATATTGATGAGCTGCGAAGGGTTCTTCGCGTACTCTACGCACGAATCTTTTGGCGTCTACCGCGCGTTCCTCGCTTTAGGTCCCGCATTCCTCACCTTGATTGTGCTACTTATCCCGGGAGCTGCTCTCTGGCTGGCCGGCTGGATTGTGGAAGGCTTTGCCAAAGACACTCCATGAGACCGCCGTATTGAGACCACGACTCCCGAGTTTGCCTATGCAACGCCCAACCTGGCTCCCCTCTTATCTGCCGGAACTCGACGGCCTGCGCGGCCTGGCGATTCTGTGGGTGGTGCTCTATCACTGCGATCCGCTGCTCACAGGCACGTGGCTGCACCGCGTCGCCGAGTGGGGATGGGCGGGGGTTGACATCTTCTTCGTCCTCTCCGGCTTTTTGATTACCGCAAACCTGCTGGGAATGCGCGACAAGCCGCATTACTTTCACAACTTCCATGCGCGCCGGGCGCTGCGCATCTGGCCTGTCTACATTCTCGTTCTGGCCGTGGTCTACCTGAACGCGCCATGGTTCATCGTCCCCAACATTGGCGTGCTAGGCGCCATCAAGGCCGCGCCGTGGTGGGCTTACATTTTCTTCGTGCAGAATCTCTTTCATATATCGCTGCCTTCGGCGCTCGGTCCCACCTGGGCGCTGGCTGTCGAAGAGCAGTACTACTTTTTCTGGGCCCCGCTGGTCCGCTGGCTAGGCGGCCCCAAACGAATTTGGGCTCTGGCCGGCGTTCTCGTTGTTGCTCTGATTTGCTCGCCGCTGCTGCGCCATCTGAATCCGGTTTGGCTGTGGAATCTGCCCAATCACACGCTCATCAAGCTGGACGGCATCGCGCTGGGCAGCTTGCTGGCGCTGGGCCTCTACACAATTCAACTCAGCCGCCGCGTTTGTCTCTGGCTCGGCCTGGGCGCATTTGTACTGGGAATATTCGCCGCGGCCACCATCGCCGGCGGAACCTCGCTCCTCGACACCGCGCTGGCGGCTGGCTTTGCGGGAGCCGTGCTGGCATTGATGGCTACAACCGGCGCGCGCAATCCCATTAACATCGCGCTGCGCCGCGGTCCGCTGGCCTTCTATGGCAGCATCAGCTACGGGCTCTACATGACCCACATCGTGGCCTTCATCTTTATCGGCTGGTTCGATCTGCGGATGGTTCACTACGGCATGGCCGGAAACCTGGCGGTGGTGGCCGCGCGCTTCGCCGTCTCCACCGCGCTGGCCGCGGCCATGTGGTACGGCTTCGAATCGCAAATCCTCAAGCTGAAGCGGCATTTCTAATAATTCCGCGTTTTTTAAGAAGTGCATTCTCCCCAGGTTGCACACTGTTAACCGGCATTTTATCCGCCTGTGACTTCAATCACCCAGCCCCGGCCCGACGGCTGCTAGGCTGGAGGTGTCGCGCAAACTTCCCCTTGCGAGGTGCATTATGACCGAATCCACGAACAAAGCTCCCCTGAGCCCGGAGTTGCTGGCCAAAATGAACGCCTATTGGCGTGCCGCCAACTATCTCTCCGTCGGCCAGATCTATCTAAAAGACAACCCGTTGCTGGAGCATCCGCTCACCCTGGACGACGTAAAGCCGCGCCTGCTGGGCCACTGGGGCACCACGCCGGGGCTCAACTTTCTTTACGTTCACTGGAACCGCCTGATTCGCGAGCGCGATCTGAACATGATGTACATCATCGGCCCGGGACACGGCGGGCCGGGCCTGGTGGCCAATACGTACCTTGAAGGCTCCTACACCGAGATTTACCCTCACATCGAGCAGAACGCCGACGGCATCAAGCGCCTCTTCCGGCAATTCAGTTGGCCCTATGGAATTCCCAGCCACGTGGCGCCGGAGACGCCTGGCTCCATTCACGAAGGCGGCGAGCTGGGCTACTCGCTGGTGCACGCTTACGGAGCGGCCTTCGACAATCCGAATCTGATTGTGGCTTGCGTCGTCGGCGACGGCGAGGCCGAAACCGGGCCGCTGGCCACAAGCTGGCACTCCAACAAGTTTCTCAACCCGGCCACCGACGGCGCGGTGCTGCCAATTCTGCACCTGAACGGTTACAAGATCGCCAACCCCACGGTGCTGGCGCGGATTCCGCACGCCGAGCTGGAAAACCTGATGCGCGGCTACGGATATGAGCCCTTCACGCTCGAAGGCGACGACCCGCTCACCATGCATCAGCAGGCCGCGGCGGTCTTCGACAAAATCTTCGACCGCATCGCCGAAATTCAAAAAGCCGCTCGCAAAACAACAGGACCAATCGAGCGCCCGGCGTGGCCCATGCTGATCATGCGCACGCCCAAGGGATGGACCGGGCCGAAATTTGTGGACGGCAAGCCGGTGGAGGGAACCTGGCGCGCCCACCAGGTTCCGCTTGACCAGATCTTCGAGAAGCCGGAGCACCTGCGCCAGCTCGATGAATGGATGCGCAGCTATAAGCCCGAAGAACTCTTCGATGAAAAGGGCGCTTTCCGCAGTGAGTTGGCAGAACTGGCCCCCAAGGGACGCCGTCGCATGGGCATGAACGCCCACGCCAACGGCGGCTTGCTGCTGGAGCCTCTGAAGATTCCCAACTTCCGCGATTTTGCGGTGAAGATAGAAGGCCGCGGGCAGAAAGACGTGGAATCCACGCGCATTCTGGGGCAACTGCTGCACGGCATCATGGAGGCCAACAAGACGCAGAAAAACTTCCGCGTCTTCGGCCCCGATGAGACGGCCTCCAACCGCCTCCAGGACGTGATTCCCGGAACCGGCAAGGAGTGGATGGCCGCAACGCTGCCAGTGGATGAGAACCTATCGCAGACCGGCCACGTGATGGAAATTCTCAGCGAGCATTGCTGCCAGGGCTGGCTCGAGGGCTACCTGCTCACCGGACGGCACGGCCTCTTCAACTGCTACGAAGCCTTCATCCACATCGTCGATTCCATGGCCAACCAGCACGCCAAGTGGCTCAAGGTGACGCGCGAGATTCCCTGGCGCAAACCGATTGCCTCGCTCAACTACCTGCTCTCTTCTCTCGTGTGGCGGCAGGACCACAACGGCTTCTCGCACCAGGACCCCGGCTTCATCGACCATCTGGTGAATAAGAAGGCCACTGTAGTGCGCGTCTATCTTCCGCCCGACGCCAACACGCTGCTCTCGGTTGCCGATCACTGCCTGCGCACCAGGAATTACATCAACCTGATCGTTGCCGGCAAGCAACCTGCTCCCCAATGGCTCACTATCGACGAGGCCGTCACTCACTGCACTATTGGAATGGGCGTGTGGAAATGGGCCTCGAACGACGCGGGCTCGCCCGATGTGGTGATGGCTTGCTCGGGCGACGTACCCACGCTGGAAACGCTGGCAGCCGTCACCCTGTTGCGCGCGCTGGCGCCTGATCTGAAAGTTCGTGTCGTCAACGTGGTGGACCTGATGGCTCTGCAGCCGCAGACCGAGCATCCGCACGGCCTGCCCGACGAGGACTACGACCAGATATTCCCGCCCTCGACGCCGGCAGTCTTCAACTTCCACGGCTATCCGACGCTGATTCACCGTCTCACCTACCGGCGGCACAACCACGACAACCTCCACGTGCGCGGCTACAAGGAAGAGGGCACCACCACCACGCCCTTCGATATGTGCGTGCTCAACAACATTGACCGCTTCCAGTTGTCTCTGGACGCCATCCGTCGCGTGCCGCGGCTCGCCGGTCAGGTGGACGCGGCCGAACAGTGGTACTCCGAGGCCATCCAGCGCCACAAGCTGTATGTGGCGGAAAACGGCGACGACCTGCCGGAAATCAAGAATTGGCGCTGGCCGCAAAGCTAACTCGCTGACTCGCTCAGCCCCAACCTGAAAGGTCTTTCTTCATGGCTTCCTTGCCCATCCTGGTTTTGAACAGCGGTTCTTCTTCCATCAAGTTTTCCGTCTATGAGGCCGGCAACGGCGAACGGCGCAAGCTGCACGAGGGCGCGGTGGACGGCATCGGCACCGATCTGGGCAAGTTCTGGATCAAGGACGCTGATGGCAAGAAGCTCGTGGATCAAACTCCGTCTCTGCCCAACCGCGCCGTGGCCTTCAAGATGGTGGCCGACGCGCTCCACTCCGGCGACTTTCCCGCCCCGGCGGCCATCGGCCATCGCGTGGTCTGCGGCGGGCCCACAGTCCGGGAAAACCAGCTCATTACCCCCCGGCTGATCGACGAAATCGACAGCTACGCCGCTCTCGCGCCGCTGCACACGCCCATCGCCGTCTATATCATGCGCGAGGCCCTGAAACTTTTCCCCGGCATTCCCAACTTTGCCGTTCTCGACACTTATTTCCATCGCACCCTGCCCGAAGTGGCCACGCACATGCCCATCCCCGAGGAGTATTCCGCGATGGGCGTGCGCCGCTACGGCTATCACGGCATCTCCTACGAGTCGATCGTCTACCAGTTGCAGCCTCGCGTGCCGGAAAAGCTCATCGTCGCCCACCTCGGCAACGGTGCCTCCATCTCCGCCATCCGCAACGGCGAGTGCCTCGACACGTCGATGGGCCTGACCCCCACCGGCGGCATCATCAGCGGCTCGCGCACCGGCGACATCGATCCCGGCGTGCTGATCTTCATCTTGAAAAAGATCGCCGAGTCGACGCCCAACGCGCTGGAAGCCGCCGACAAACTCGAAACCGTCGTCAGCAAGAAATCCGGCCTGCTGGGCATCAGCGAGCTCTCCAACGACATGCGCGACCTGCGCGAGGCCATCAACGCCGGCAACGCCAAGGCGCGCCTGGCCGTGGACAAGTTCACCTGGACCATTGCCCGGTGGATCGGCAGCTATGTGGCGGAGCTGAACGGGCTGGACATGCTGGTCTTCACCGGCGGCATCGGCGAAAACGACATCGACGCCCGCGCCGAAATCTGCGCCGGGCTGGGCGCTCTGGGCATCATCCTTGACCCCAAACGCAACAACGTCCGCGGCCCGGCCGTCATCTCCAGCGAGCACTCCCCGGTCACAGTGCGCGTCATCCCGCCCGCCGAAGATTTGATGATCGTCAACCACGTGGTGCGGCTGATGGGCAAGTGAGCGGCTGGGAAGAGTAATGATTGTAGAAGGGATGATGTCCTAATTAAATGATCTATCCCGACGATGATAACGGCGATGCTCTCCGAAGACTGGAGAGTCACGGCGATAATCTCACTCGAGCGCGGAATATCGACTTTAGTGTCGTATTTTCAGTTGAGAGTGCGGCTGAACGATTTGCAGAACATTTCCGCGCACAAGGCTACGTAGCGTCTGTGTATTTTGCTGAAGAGATGAAGGAGTTTCCTTGGAATGTAAACGTAGTCAAGCACATGATACCTTCATACCAAGAAATCGGCGATTTTGAGACTACCTTGCAGGAGGTCGCAGATACGCTAGGAGGCCATAACGATGGTTGGGGATGCTTTTCGGAACCATCATGATTGCTAGGTAATCTCTCTTCTCGCGCTATTTGTGGAAAGGGTGGTGCGCTGCCTTACAGCGCATGTTGCTATTGACTCCGGACCGTCTCTGCGCTAGAATGAAAATTATGAGAACGTTATTGCTCAGTTCGCGCCTGTCATCTTCTGAGGTGGGGTGTGCCTGAGCGAAGTTGAGTTTCGTTCTCCGCGCCCTCGCCAACCAGCGAGGGTTTTTTATTGTCTGTGTGCGGGTATGGTGGAATGGAAGACACGCTTGTCTTAGGAACAAGTGCTTC
>Ga0326727_10008787_pt1 | contig 25362 bp, 16 predicted proteins | sample MB2enrmetagenome_FD_207643 | JGI IMG/M metagenome (GOLD analysis project Ga0326727, IMG submission 207643) | Lab enriched peat soil microbial communities from McLean, Ithaca, NY, United States - MB29MY | ecosystem: Environmental > Terrestrial > Soil > Wetlands > Peat | place: USA: New York... | reverse complement strand
TTGTCCTCGTCGAGCTTGTCCTGGTCGAACGTCTTGGCGAAGATGTTTTCGAACAGAATCGAGTGGGGGATGCCATAGGGTTTCAGGTTCTTCATGGCGTCGATCACCCACCTTTGGCCGTACGCCTGGTTCCCCGAGATCTTGATTTCTCCCACTTTCACCTTGGGCCCTTCGTTCACGTTGAACGTGACTTTCAGGGAGGAAGGCGGAAGCTGTTCGATCTGCGGTTCCACGATGGCGTACTGCCGTCCGCGCTCGGCCAAGAACTCTTTCAGCACGATGGCCGCGCGCTGGATCTTGTTGGGGTCGTACTGCGATTCCACCGAGAGGCCGACCTTGCGCTCCTTGAAGCGATCCAGAATCTCCGAGACCGTGACCGAGTGGATGCCTTCGTAGTTGATGGAGCGGATGACGCGCCGCTCGGTCACCACGAAGCGCACAATCAGGCCAATGCGGCCCGGCTCCGTTTCCAGCCGGATATCGTCGAAACGCCCCGTGTTCCACAGCGCCATGAAGTCGCGCCGTATGGCATCCTCGCTGAAAATATCGCCGGCCTTGCTGTTGATGAGCGCCTTCAAGGTGTCCTGGGGTACGCGTCGCGCGCCCCGGAACTCGATGGCTTCGATGGGCTCTCCAGCACGCGGCTTGGCGGCCTCCACCGGCTTGGGCGCTTCCATTTGCGGCTGCGCGGGCCGCTGCTGCTGCTGAGCCGGTTGCTGCAGCGGCGGCGGCGCGCCCTCCGGACTGGCCGGCACATTCTCAAACGGATTCTTCGGCGGTTGCGCCGGAGCGCCCGGAGGCGTTTGCTCCGGTTTTTGCTGGGGAGCAGGCGACGGCTGCGGCGGCTGCGATTGCGCGCCCAGCGGATGGATCCAGAATGCGCAGAGACAGGCCGATGCTACCATCAGGCGAATACGCCCGAAACACTTCATGCCAGCATACCTTTCCACTCTGCGCCGTTACGGAGACGTTGATGCACGGGAACCTGTTTCACTCGATACAGCCGATGCTCGAAGCCGGTAAGACATTATTCTAGCGGATCTTCGGGGCAGGCAACAACGAGTGTAGCAGGCTACAGGTGTGAACCGCAGGCACGGTGCTTCACATCGAGGTAGCGCCCAACCCAGGGAACACCCCCTTGCCGTGGGCTTCAGCCTTGCCGGGCCGACCGCCGATAGCTGAACGCTGGCCATCAGTTCCGCGGGCCGACGCTCTCGGTGCGTCCCGCCAGCGGCTGCACCACGCCTGCCCCGCACACCGCCACGCCGGTCCTGGTGAGAGCGTTCAAAAAGTTGAGCAGCAGGTTGTAGAAAACCTGCTCGGTGAGAGACTGTTGGCCGGGAAGACGAAAGCTGGCAGGCAGCTCTTTGGAAATCGCCAGCCGCACGGAATTGAGGTGCGGCTTGCCGCCGCGGTCGCGCTTGTTGGCCAGGGTCATAGGCGTCTGCATGACCGCCCCGGTGCGCCCATCCACGTAGAACTGGCAGCGCGAGAACCAACCCAGGTTGGCCGGATCCGCGGCGTCGAACAGCAATAGCGGCGCTTGCCTTCCGGGCGCGCTCAGATCGAGCTGGATGCTCCGCGGGCTATCCTTAGCCCGGGTCTCGAACCCCGCCTGCCGCGCGATGCTGGCGACCATCACCGGCTGGAGTTCCAGGTAGATCAGTTTATGTTGGCCGGCCTGAAGCACTTGCATGACGAAGGGTCATTGTAGCAGTAGGCCCGCGGCCGCCGCCGGTATGGTAGTGGTATGGTAATAGTATGGCAACCGGCAAGGTCACTTTTACGCTGGACGAAGCCACCGTCCACATGATCGCGGACGCCGCCGAGCGGCTCGCAAAACCCAAGAGCCAGGTGGTCCGGGAGGCGGTCTCGGAGTATCACGAGCGCATTGGGCGCATGAGCGCGCGCGAACGGCTGGAGAAACTCCGCCTGCTCGATACACTGCTTCCGCTGATCCCGTCGCGGGGCCGCGGCGCCGCGCAACGGGAACTGAAGGCCATCCGCGAAGCGCGCCGCTCGGGCGGGCGCCGGTCGCTGGCCAGGAATCCGGCGTGATCGTTCTGGACACTTCTGTCCTGGTCGACAGCCTGACCGGCGAAAAGCGTTCCTCGCCCGCGCTGCGGCGCGTATTCGAGCGAAGCGAACGGGTTGTTCTCCCGGCGTTGGTCTGCTACGAATGGCTGCGAGGTCCGCGTTTGCCGCAGGAGCTTGCCTTGGCGGAACGCCTGTTTCCGAGGGAATCGGCCATCATCTTTGGACTTGCCGAGGCCGCACTGAGCGCCAAGCTCTATCGTTCGGTGCGCCACCCGCGCGGCCGCGAGATCGACCTGGCGATGGCCGCCTGCGCCATCGTGAGGGATGCGGAGCTATGGACGTTGAACCCGGCCGACTTCGAGGATATCCCCGGGCTTCGGCTGTACGGCGCTGAGTGAGGGCGGATTAGCTCGCCTTCTGCAGCGCGTCTTCAACAGCCTCCGGATGATGCGCGATAACCGTCAGGAGCACGCGCGCCGGACCATCCGGCTGCGTGCGGCCCTGCTCCCAATTCCGGATAGTCGCGGGTGTGAATCCGAAGCGCGCTGCGAACTTGGATTGACTCAGGCCGAGCTTCCGGCGAAGAGCCTGGACGTTGATCGGAGTCGGGCGATTGACCTGCACGTAGCTAACGCGGATGCCCGGAACGTGCTCGCCTCTGGCGTAAGCGAGGGCTTGGTTGAGGCTGGCTAGAAGGGCGCGGCCAGCGGCTGTGCTCTTCGGCACTCGCGTCTTGGTTTTGGGTTTGGATGGCTTTGGCATGGCGGCTATTTCCTCCTGCTGTGTTCGGCTATGATCGCGGCGACCGTTTTGCGCGCCGCTTTTTTTCGGCGGCGGATAGGTTGGCCTTCTGGTTCTTGGCATAGATGTCGAGCGCGTACAGAGGAATCAGCGCGTTCCGTTTCGCCAATTCCGACGCGGGCGGCGCTCGCCAGAAAGGTCTCTGTTTCCACTACCGCCATCGGGCCTTCCATCGCCGCCATTCTGTGACGATAGTACGCTATTCACATATACGTGTCAAGCGTATGGCCGCAGAGAAGCTGCCACACTCGCGGGCGGTAACATCGGCGGAAGAGCGCGACCGGGGGGGCGGTTGGCCAGGGTGAGGCAGGTCACCGTTCCAGCGTGTCGTAGAGCGGTTGAGCCGGCTTCGCCGCCGCGCCTTCCTGGGCCACCGAAATGGCCAGGATGCGGATCTTCTGGTTGTCCGGCAAGGTCAGGGTGGTGGCGCCGGCCGGCACATCCAGCGGGTACGCAAACAAATACGAATAGGCGTAGGGTTCGTTGGCGCCGTCGGCCGTGTGGCGATGCGAGGCGAACCAGGCGACCTGGGCGCGCTTGATGAAGCCCGGCTTCAGACCGGTCATTTCGCCGTACGGGTCGGTGCGGGTCCCCGCCGGAGCGCCTGCCCGCGGCGGGACAGGCACTTCCTTGCTCTGCCAGATGCGGTCGTCCCACTGGCCGATGAATCCACCCCAGTCCTGGATAGTCGCATCGACGGCCTTCTCGCCCACGCGGAATGTGGCTTTCTGGTCGCCATCCGCGGAGGCCGCCAGCACGTACACCCGGTTGAACTTTCCGGCTGGAAGTTGGATCGTCTGGCCTTTGGCCACCACCGCGTTGGGAGTCCCGGTCCGGGCGGGAGCGAGATCGAATTTGACGCCGCTGAAGGCCAGTTCGGCGGGCAGCATTTCGGCTGGAAGGGCGCGGCCATCGGCGGCGAAACCGCTCACCGACCTGGTTCCATCGTTGCTGGCGGCGGCCAAATCGTAGGAGAGCTTCACCGGCTGCGAATGCACCGGCGCGACCTTCACGGGTGCGCCGCCGAGCTTCACCGCAAACGTGCGCGGCTGGAACGCGGTGAACGAAGTCACCAGCTTGCCGTTCGTCACTGTGGCTGCGCCAACCGCCTCCTCCGCGCCGGTGACTTCACGCGCGGCGGTAATCGGAGCGGCAAACCCGATCTCAACGCCGGGAGCCGGTTTGCCATCGAGCTCCACCAGGCGGACGATTACTTCATCGCTCTGCTCGGCCTTCTTGAGTGCCAGCACCCGCACCCGGCTGTGGCTGACACTGAGCAAAGAGTAGGTCTTGCCGAGCGCGCCCGCATGTTTCGAGGCTTCGAAGGCAATAAGAGGCTGGTTGAGACGGTAGGCCTGCCAATCGGTCTGACCCTTGCGCCAGTCGCCTGCGTGCCCGGCCAGGCCGTACACGAACTCGTGATGGCCCAAATCCTGCGTGCCCTGGTCGTCATATTGCCCGCGTGTGCCGGGCGTGCGGATCAGGGTGAGGCGCAGGGTGTTGTCATCGGGCTTGTCAGAGCCGTTCTTGCAATCCGTGAGCACGGTTGCGCCATAAGCGCCGCTGCGATCGGTGAGATCCACCCACTGGTGGGACGGCACCTCGAACTTCTTGGGGTTATCGGTGCCCCGCTCAATCGTGCCGATGTCCCAGTTGTAAGTGGCCACGGGGTTGGTCGCGGTCAGCGGGAAAACGGCCTTGAGGTGGGACCCTTTGGTATTCCAGTCGATGACGTTAGCGATTTCCATGCGGTTGCCCGCATCGCCCGCCGCCAGCCGGATGGTCTGGACAAACTTGCTGCCTTCGGTCTGGCGTGAAACCTCGACGGCCACGCGCGCCGGACCGTTTTCGACGATCCGGATCTGCGCCGGCCCACCCACATAGGCGCGCGGCGGCCGCGACTGGTCTTCCCAATCCATGTTCCAGGCGGGCCATTGCACGGGCTTGTCGGTCTTGATTTCCAGGCGCGCCGGAGTCAACAGAAGCTCCTGCTTGACGGCCTTATCGAAGATGCCGCCGATGTCGCCGTTCGGGTCTATGGTGACGCGATAGCGCGCGTTCTCGATCGACGACCCGGTCACTTTGAGCGTGGAGCCGGCGGCCGGAGCCTCGGCGGGCTCTACGTCGTACACCGCGTAGCCCACCGAGGGCGCCTTGGCCACGAACAGGACTTTGCCGTTCGACAACTGCGCCGGCACTTGCTTGCCGTCCGGCCCGATGACGCGCACGGCCTTGGGTGTTCCGCCAGGGAACCCGACGGCGGCTTCCACCACGTCCTCGCGCGCCACGTTCAACGGATTGTAGACCACGATGGCCACGCCCTTGGCTTGCGTGTCCATGCCGGAAGCCACCGCTTCGGTGGCGCTGGCCACGACGCCGGCGAACTGGTTCATGGCCAGCACGTCGTCGTTCCAGGAAAACTCGTACGCTTTGGGCGTAGCGGTGCCGGGCGTGATGTCGTGGAATTGCCCGCCCATCACCAGCGTCCAGGCGTTGTTCAGCCGCTCCAGCGGATACGGCCGGCCGCCCAACAGCTCGGCGGCGACGGAAGCCTTCTCGGCGGCATCGGCCAGCAACTCATTCTTGCGATTCCACCGCTTCTGGTACGCTTCCGAGGTGAGGGAGCCGGCCGAGTGGTTGGTCAGCTCCATCTCGCCCTTATAGCGCGGCAGCCGGGCCGTCTGGCTGGGCTTGATATCGAGGAACATCTGGTCCGCCGTGGCGGAGACGACGCGCAGCGGGGCATTCCTGGTGACGGTTGCCTCCAACAATTTGACGGAAGCTTCGTCGGGCGCGCCGCCGACGTCGCCGGTCCCGTAGTAGTGATAATCCGTGAACAGGCCGCTCGCCGCGCCGTCCAACTGGACTCGTGCGGGCCAATCGACGCGCCGCGGGCCGGGATCGCTGGGGCTTGTGCTGAGGTCGGTGGTGATGGAGGCGCTGTAATCGCCGGGGTTGAGGGCCGCAATCACGCTCTTGCCATCGGGCCCCTCCCAGATGCCGACGTTGAACGGGGTGCCGAGCGGCGTGTTCTCCGGCGAATTCGGGCCGCCGGCCGGTGCCGAAGATCCCCACGCCAGTTTCTGCGTCGAAAAGCCCTTGATGCCCGCGTGAGCCAGAATGCTGGGCAACGAGGCCGGGAAGCCGAAGCAATCCGGCAGCATGTATTCGGCGCTGGTCTTGCCGAACTCGCGGCGGAAATACGACTTGCCGTACAGCACCTGCCGGATAATCGACTCGGCGGAGGGCGAATTCACGTCGTTTTCCTCCATCGACGATCCCGCCGGAAACCAGCGGCCGGCAGCCACGTATTTCTGGACCTTGGCGTAGTCGGCCGGAAAGTACTCCTTCATCATGCGGTAGCGGTTGGCGCCGCTGAAATTGAACACATAATGCGGGTACTTCTCAAACAGCGCAAAGTTGTCCCGCATGGTGTTCAGGATGTACTGGCTGATGGTGGTCGGGTATTCCCATCGCCACTGTGTGTCGAGGTGGGCATAGCCGACCACGTACAGCGTCGGTTGCTTGGTCAGATCCGGGCCGGCCGGCTTGGCTGCCTGTCCCCAGGCTGCGCCGAGCGCCAAAAAGCAGGTCAATAGTATTCGTTGCATGAGCACCTCGCCACTCCCGAGACTAACTCGCGGCGGGGGCGGAGACAAGGGAATGGGGGAAGCCGGCGCGATGTGGCCAGACGGGGGGATGATGGCTGGCGGAGAGGGGGAGATTCGAACTCCCGGTACCCGTAAAGGTACTCCCGCTTTCGAGGCGGGCGCGATCGACCACTCTGCCACCTCTCCGCGTTGAGAATTCCAGTTTAACATGACCGGTTTGAACGCAGGCGAGGACGTCCCCGGCTCGGTTGTTTTCGCTGGACCGTTAACCGCGCGCGTGCCGCCGCCCGGCCAGGTTGGGTTGCGGATCGCCGCCGGCGATGCCGGACAGCACGACCGGGGCGCGGTCCGGGAATTCGGCGACCAGAGACAGATTGCCGCCCATCGCCTGAACGGTCTTCCGAAGTGTGGACAGCAGAAGATCGCTGCGCCTTTCGAGGCGGGAAACGCTGTCCTGGGCGATCCCGAGCACCTTGGCCATGCGGACCTGCGTGAGTTGCCGTGCCGTCCGGAGCTGACGCAACGTCATTTCCTCTTCAATCAGTTCCGCCGCGCGGGCCTCGACCCTCTTGCGCTGAACGGGGCCCAGTTTCCGCATTTTGTCGTTCACGTTCACCGGCATGATTTTCTCTGTCTATTGGGCGCCAGGCACGTGAGCGGCGATGAATCCACTCAGGCCGCTTGGTGCGGCCTGATCCGGCCGGCGATCTCCGGGCCGCGCACGTCCTGAGCAGCTTCGAGATCGTAATTCGCCTGAAGATTCATCCAAAACTGGGGCGTGGTTCCGAAGTAGCGGGCCAAGCGGAGTGCCGTATCTGCCGTGATGGCCCGCCTGCCGCGAGCGATGTCGTTGATCCGGGTCACCGGTACCAGCAACTCCATCGCGAGCCGATTGGCTGTCAGACCAAGCGGTTTCAGGAAGTCCTCCCGCAAGGTTTCACCCGGGTGGATCGGAGGCATGATCTTGGTTTTTCTGGCCATAATTCGCGTCCCTCAATGATAGTCCACGATCTCAACTCCAAGGGCATCGGGTTCAACCCAGCGGAAGCAGATCCGCCACTGGGAATCCCGCCGACCGGGAGATCCAGCCGATTGCCAATCGGCCGCAGGATACCATCCTGCCCCACATCAGCAAATCGTCGCGGGCTGCGAAGATCTGCAGATGCAGTAGTACCACGCGCTATTCCGGCGCCTTCAGGCTATACGTCCGGTTGAGAAACGTCTTGGGCACCGGAACGACGCAGATATTCAAACCCCGGTTATCCTTCGAGATCAGGGCGGACTGAATCTCAATCTTGGTGCCGTCCGCATTGAAGGTGGGGTGAATGTGATCCGCGCCGGCTTTCTGGGGACCGGCCAGCAGGTTCATCTCGCCGCTGTGCCGGTCGTAGAGCCAGACCTCGAACTGAAAATCGTCGGAGCAGGCCCAGCGGCCGTCCACCGATCCGGCAACGTGCCAGTCCGAGCGGCCTTTCGACCACGCGGGAATCTGCCCGACAATGCGCATCTCCCGTGTGCGCAAATTGACGATAGCCACGCCGGTGGGATGTTCGAACGTTCCCGCGATGCCCCAATCGGAGGTGGGCGTGGCGCTGGCGATGGAGCGGTGGCCGAGGATGGCGATTACCACTTCATCCTGGTTGATGACGGCCTCATGGGTGATCCATTCGTAGGGCGCCTCGGGATAGAGCGGCCGCAGGCCGGAGCCGTCGGATTCGACAACCCACGTCCGCTGCGGCGCTTTGCCGGTGGTCTCCCAGCAGAAGACGATCTCGCCGGGTTTCCACGGATTGGACTGCACGTGACCAATGGCGAAGCCGACGTTGACGATGAATTTGATTTCCCCGGTCTTGAGGTTCATGCTGCGCAGACCGCTGGTGGCCTGACGGGCACGCGGGCCGAATCCCGGTAGCAGCGTTTGCCCCGGGGAGAGTTGCTCGGTTTCCGGTCCTTGCACCCTGAAATACATGAAGTCGTCATTGGCGTCCAGGCCCATGTTGCCATCGCCCATAAGAGCGGCTGGGATGGTCCCGCAGACGCGAGTGTAATTGGCGGCGGGTTTGACGGTCTTGGCGGCCACGTCGGCGAATAGTTTGGCGAGGTCGATCTCGAGAATCTGGCGTGGTCCGCTAGGGCCTCTGCCGCCTGGGCCTTGAGCATCGGGCGGTCCGCCCGCGCCGGGACCTCTGCCGCCTCTGCCTCGGCCCTCACCCGGCGCGCCCGCCGGTCCGCCCTCGGCCGGCGGCCCGCCCGCGCGTCCCGCTCCCCGCCCCGCACCTTCCGCGGCGCCGGGCGCCCCCTCTGGGCCCCGGCCTCTTCCACCACCACCGCCCGACATGACGTAGAGCTTCATGGTTTTGTTGCCGGCGCACAGCATTCCCGTGAAGCCGTTCTCGGTTACCTGCACAATCTGCCCGGTCTCTTCGTTCACTGCAAACGCCTGCGGGCCTGTTTCGCGCACTCCCCGGAAGATGAGCCACTTGCCATCGACGGTCCACTGCCTATGCGTCTGATAAATCTTGGATTGGCTGTAGCCGCCATCCGTGCTGGTCAAAAATGTGAGCGGCAGACCCGTAACGGGGTCCGGAACGATCTTTTTCTCGGATGGCCACGTGCGGCCCATTTGCGCAAACGCCGCGGAGGCGGCAGACAACATAATGGCCGCGAAACAAGCGGCGGTCTTGATTTTTCTGGCGTACATATTGGTTTCCTTGTGGTTGCGGCTGGTGTTCGGCGCCGGAACTCCCATTTTGGACTCCTGAATCCTATTCAAAGGATACACCCAGCTACCAACCGCCGGCAGTCCCACGGCGAGTCTCGCGCACGGGCGGCCCGTCCGTTGTGCAGGCACCGATCGGGAAGGGCGCGGCGCTGGAGGCGGAGACGGCCATAGCCGCGGGGCGAGTGGCGATTGGTTTGCAGGACGGGCTGTACCGCTCAGGGGGCCACGTGGTAATCTGAATGATCAATCGAACGGTGAACTCCCGATGAATCGACGAAACTTTATGCAATCCGCCGGGCTTCTGGCCACAGGCCTGGCGGCCCAGGGCCAGCCCGCGGCGCCCGCGAGGACTGGAATCAAGACGACTTTGATGCTTGAAATGCTCAAGGGCTCAATCGACGAGGAGTTTGAACTCGCGGCCCACGCCGGGTTCCAGTCGGTCGAGTCGCTGACGCAGTACGCCGCCTGGTCGGATGCCGACGTAGCGCGGGTACGGAGCCTTTGCCAGTCCCTCCACTTGGGCGTGGACACGGTGTTGGCCCAGCAGGACTGGAAAAAGAGGCCCGTCTCCATCGTCGATCCGGCACACCGCGAAACGTTTCTGGGGGATATACGAAACGCGATCGTCTACTCGAAGAAACTGGACATCCCGCACGTCAGCGTGACGAGCGGCCTCTCGGCGGCTGGGAAGACGTTCGAACAACAGTGGGCCAGCCTGACGGAAGGACTCAAGCGGGCAGCCGACCTGATAGCCGAGGCCAAGCTCACCCTGCTCGTTGAGCCGTTGAACTCGCTCGTCGATCACCCCGGCTGCTTCCTGACCAGCAACGTGGAAGGGCTGAAACTGATTAAGGAACTGAACCTGCCGCACGTGCGGCTGCTGTTCGATATTTATCACGAGCAGATATCTAGAGGGAACATCATCCGGATGCTGACGGAGGCTGAACCCTACGTCCAGGTGTTCCACGTGGCCGACAATCCGGGACGAAACGACCCCGGCACGGGCGAGATCTACTATCCCAACGTGTACCGGGCCATTCGGAAGACCGGGTACACCGGCTACATCGGCATGGAGTACCATCCGCTGGCAGACCCGCTGGCGAGTTTCACCAAGGCCGTGAAGGACGTTCAGAAAGACGGCTGACCACTACTTTCGATTTCAGCGCGTCGCGTGACGGAGCGCGGAGAGCCACGGCGGTGGCGACGGAAGACGACGCGATTCCGGCGGCCGCCACCAGGGCCGGCGGAACACCCCAGGAAGGCCCCCGGCACATGCCTGCCGCGGGCATTACCCGGCCGCGCGCGGCAGGGCCAGTTCTCTTCTCCGCACCAGTACGTTCCGCAGCGGCGCCGCCCGCGCGCCGCATAGTGCTTGACCGGAGCCGATATGCGATATTCGTATCTCAAGGAGCTTTTCATGAGACCGCAACCACTGGCTGTCGTTCTCCCGCTTCTCCTAGCCGCCGGCATGGCGCAGACGCTGGCCGCCGCGGAGCCGTTCCGCGATCCCAGTCTGCCACTCGAGCGGAGAGTGGACGATCTGGTCTCCCGTCTGACCCTCGAAGAGAAGATCGGGATGCTGGCGCAAGGCCAGCCGGCCATCCCGCGGCTGGGAATCAAGGCCTTCACCAACTTTACCGAGGGGCTGCACGGTTTGGGCTGGGTGCGCGGCGGCGGCGTCACGGCCACCACCTTCCCGCAGTCGGTCGGCCTGGGGGAAACCTGGGACCCCGAGATTCTACGCCAGGCCGGGGCAGTCGAAGGCTATGAAGCCCGCGTCTATTTCAAGAAGTTCGACGGCGCGCGCGTGGGCCTCGCCATACGGGCGCCCAACGTGGACCTGGCCAGAGACCCGCGCTGGGGCCGGACGGAGGAGTCGTTCGGCGAAGATCCGTATTTCGTCGGGAAGATGTCGGTTGGTCTCATCAAGGGGCTTCAGGGCGACAACCCCAAGTACCTGCTCTCGGCGTCGACCATGAAGCACTTCCTGGCCAACAGCAATGAGGATGGCCGGACCCGCTCCTCCTCCGATTTCGACGAGCGGAACCTGCGCGAATACTACCTGGTTCCGTTCCAGATGGGCATCCAGGAGGGGAATGCGCAATCGTTCATGGCGTCGTACAACGCGGTCAACAAGATTCCCGACACGGTGTCTCCGTTCATCCGGGACATCGTGGAGAAGGAATGGAAGTTCGATGGGATGGTGTGCACGGATGCCGGCTCGCTGCCCAACCTCACGCGCCAGTTCCACTACTATGAAGATCCCACGGCCGCGGTGGTGGGCTGCGTCAAGGCGGGCATTACCGTGTTTCTCGATCAATACGCCACGCCGCTGAAGGACGCCCTCGAGAAGAAGCTACTCACGGAAGCCGATATCGAACGCAACATCCGGGGCAACATACGGATGCGTATGCGGCTGGGTGAGTTCGATCCGCCCGAGATGGTGCCCTACAGCAACATTGCGGGGACCGAGGAACCGTGGTATAGCGAGAAGAACAAGGCGCTGGCTAGAAAAGTCACTGAGGAATCCATCGTCCTGCTGAAGAACAGCGACGGCCTGCTGCCGCTCGACAAGGCGCACGTGAAATCGATCGCGGTGATCGGGCCGGCGGCGAACGACGTGTTCATCGACTGGTACGCGGGAATACCGCCTTACACGGTGACGCCGCTCGAAGGTATCCGGAACAAAGTGGGGCCTGGCGTACACGTGCGGTACCTGGCGGATAACAGCAATAACAGCAGCGCGTCGAACCTGGCGGCGGAATCCGACGTGGCCATTGTCTTCGTGGGGAACAACCCGACCTGCAACGGGCCCTTCGGCCGGGGATGCCCGGCCAGCGAAGGCAAAGAGTCCGTGGACCGGAAGGCCATCGAACTGGAGCAAGCGCAGACGCAACTGGTGGAGCGCGTGAAGCAGGCGAATCCCAAGACCATCGTGGTGCTGATTTCCAGCTTTCCGTACGCCATGAGCGCGGTTCAACAGACCGCTCCGGCGATTCTCCACATGGCGCACTCCAGCCAAGAGGAAGGCAACGCCCTGGCGGATGCGCTGTTCGGCGACTACAATCCGGCCGGCCGGCTGGTGGCCACATGGGTCAAGTCGCTGGATGACTTGCCGCCCATGATGGACTATGACATTCGCCAGGGCCGCACTTACATGTATTTCAAAGGGCAGCCGCTGTATCCTTTCGGATTCGGCCTGAGTTACACCACGTTCGAGTATTCGAACCTGCGCACTTCCGCCGATTCGGTAACCGCCGCGGGCGAGGTGGCGGTCAGCGTGGAAGTCAAGAACACCGGCACCCGCGCCGGCGATGAGGTGGTGCAATTGTACGTCAAGCACCTCAGTTCCGCGGTGGCGCGGCCCATCAAGGAACTGCGCGGATTCGAGCGCATCACGCTCCGGCCGAACGAGACGCGGACCGTCCGGCTGCCGCTGAAAGGGACCGATCTGACTTACTGGGATGCGGGCAAGCAGAGCTTTGTGGTGGAACCCGGCAGAGTCAGTATCATGTTAGGCGCGTCTTCCGCCGACGTGCGGCTTGAAAAGACGATTGAGGTGAAAGAAAAATGAAACTGAGAATTCAATGCACATTCGCGCTGGCATTCGCGGCGTTGATCGCGGGCCGGTGTTACGGACAGGCCGCCTCGGGCGTGCCGCACTTACAAAGGCAAGGGACCGCCACGCAGTTGATTGTGGATGGCGCCCCGTTCCTGGCCGTCACCGGAGAACTGGGGAATAACACGGCCACCAGCCTGGAGAATATGCAGCCGATATGGTCCAAGCTTGTCGCGGGCAATCTCAACTGCGTGCTGGCGGCCGTACACTGGGCGCAGATGGAGCCCGCCGAGGGTCACTACGAATTTGCCCTGGTGGATGGTCTCATCCAGGAGGCCCGGCGCAATAACTTGAAGCTGGTGTTCCTGTGGTTCGGGAGTTGGAAGAACGGCCTTTCCAGCTACGTTCCCTACTGGGTCAAGCAGGACTATAAGCGCTTCCCGCGAATTCAGACCAAAGGCGGAAAGACCCTCGAGTTACTCAGTACGTTCGGCGACGCCACGCGGGACGCCGATGCGCGGGCCTACCGGGCTTTGATGCGGCACATTAAAGAGGTGGACGGCCAGCGGCACACCGTGGTCATGATGCAGGTGGAAAACGAAGTGGGCGTCCTGCGCGACTCGCGCGACCGCTCCGCGCCCGCCAACCGGGCCTTTGCGGGACCGGTGCCGCGCGACCTGATGAGTTACCTTCAGCAGCACAAGGACACTCTCATTCCGGAGTTGCGCGAGGTGTGGGCCGCCAACGGTTCCAAGACCTCCGGAACTTGGGAAGAAGTCTTCGGCCCCGGCAAGCCCGACAGCGTCGATATGCCGATCCAAACCACCAGCCCGCCGATGAGCCCCGAGGAGCACGACAGGTCCTGGCGGCAGTTGCACTGGCCGGTAGACGAGATCTTCATGGCCTGGAACTACGCCCGGTTCGTGGGCAAAGTCATCGAAGAGGGCAAGGCGGAGTACAACATTCCCATGTACGTAAACGCGTGGCTGCAGCAGCCGAACCATGCCTGGCCCGGCAGCTATCCGAGCGGCGGACCGCTGCCCCAGGTGCACGATATCTGGCGGGCCGGAGCGCCCGCGGCGGACGTGCTGGCGCCGGACCTGTACCTTGAGTACTTCGACGAGGTCTGCGAGCGGTTCACGCGCAACGGGAACCCCTTGTTCATTCCCGAAACCAGCGCCAACGCGGCCAATGTGATGTCCGCGTTCGGGAAGTACAACGCCATTGCGTTTTCGCCGTTTGGCATCGAGCGGTCGGTCGGGCCGGACACCGAGCTGGCCGCCGCCTATCGTGTCATCTCGCAGTTGGCTCCGGCGATTGCGGCGCAACAGGGAAAAGGGACCATCACGGCGGTTCGCATGAATCGCGGCGATGCTCCGCTGAACGTCAAGTTAGGGGACTACACGCTGGACCTTACCTATATCGGCGCGGGCCGCGTTCCCATCGCGCCGGAGCCGACCGCGGCGGGCCAGCCGCGTCCGCAGCAAGGCCCGCCAGCGGTGCAAGCTGCGGCCATCCTGATTGCGGCGGGGCCGAATGAATTCTACTTCGGCGCCGGCGCCGGGGGATTGAGAATCGGCTTCACCGCGAACACCCCAGGGCCGCGGATCGTGGGGCTCGGCGACGTACAAGAAGGCAAGTTCGTGGACGGCAAATGGCGGGTGGTCCGGCAGTTGGGCGGCGACGATACTGGACAGGGCGAGATCCTGTCGCTACGCCCCAACACGGTGCTGCGCGTGACGGTCTACCGCTACGATTAGATGAGAAGCCATTGTGGGGCAGGATGGCATCCTGCGCGCCGGTTTTCAACCGGCGCTGGCCGGCCTGTCTACAAGCGAATTGGGCGGGTTACCAACCCGCCGCAGGTTAAAAACCTGCCCCACAGACCGAATTGAGAAAGGGGATCATGTATACCAAAACTGACCTTCGCGCTGTTGGTTTGTTCGTCTTCATCGGTCTTCTGCCATTCCTGCCGGCAAACGCAGCGACACCGATCAAGATCGACACCAAGAACCTGATCGTTACCGTGGACGCAGCCGCATGTCGCTGGTCGGCGGAAGTCAAGGCGACGCCCATGCGGCTGAACGATGTCTATTTTCTCCCCGGCGATGACCCTTCGGGTTGGAAAGTAACCTCTTCCGTCAACAACAACGACTCCAATAACCTTGGATCGTTCGTCACGGTGACGCTGCGCGGAAAGAAACCCGGACATCTCGATTTCGAGTACCAGATCTCCGCCAGCAAGACCGGAAACGACATTCTTGTCAGCCTGGGCCGGTCGAATAACATCGGCAAGGCGGTTGACCTCGACGACATGGATTACTTTGTGTCGCGGGATGCGCGGTTGGGAGGCACAACCGACAAGTGGATCGCGTTGGGAACCCAGTCTCGCAATCGCGATTACTACGAGCTTTGGTCGGTGATGAACCTGATCACGCCCAAGACATACGCGGTGAATCATGTGGTCAGAGACAGTGACACGGGCAACAGCCTGCTGATGGGACACGTGACGGCCCTCAAGGGAGCATCGAGGTTCGAGGTGAGATCCGGCTGGACGGGACAGGTTCCGGACCGAATGCAGGTTCGGGGATATTGCAGTTACAAGATCGTTGTGCCTCCGGGAAAGAGCTTCCCCGGAGAGAAGCTTCTTATCGACTTCAACCAGGACGCGCTCAGCGCCATGCAACACCAGGCGGACCTGATCGCCATCGCGCACGACATCCGCCTCAAACAGCGGCGCCCGATCAACCTGGACGACCGGGAATGGGTGTCGAACGACTACAGCCGCTTCCACGGGTGGATGTCCGGCGGCAATAACGCCAGCGCGAAGAAGTTCTTCGATGATAATGGCCTGGTGGATTTCTACTGGGGGATGGGAGGGCCCGGCCCGCAGGGGAGCTTCGGAATATACGGCATGGGCGGAGGCACGCAGGGACGCCCCTCCCGGGTCAATTTTCCGGCGGAATGCTATCTTCCGATACACACCGTGAAATACGATGGCGAAAAGGTCGTCGATTTCTCCAATCCTCTCACCGTGAAACTCGAGCGCGAGCGTATTCTCCAGTGGGTGAAAGGGCAGGAGAAGAGCACCGGCCGGGCGGAGATGGACTTCGCGGATTGGTGGGACAAGTGGCCCGGCCAGCACGATCCCTTTATGAGCCCGCTCGAGACCTATCGCGCCGCCGGCCTCCCGTGGCGAGAGGCGATCGACCAGATGGCTCCGCGAATGGTCATCCGCTCCAACATGCAGCCCGTCGATCATTCCTACGGAATTGTGGACATCTGCCGTATTTCGGAGGATGCCGATCACGGCTACGAAACGGGAGACTCGACCCTCGCGCAAACGGAATTTACAGGGCTGTTCACCGAGACCGTGTTAGGCTCGGCGAACCGCTTCTTCTACAACGGCCGCGTCTTCTGGAACGACGCCGACGGTTTCCATATCTACAAGTACAATGCCTCCGATAAGAAAGACTTCACCGCCCAAGAGGCCAAAGTGGATGCGAACTTCCATGCCATGGCCGGAAACACGCTCTTCGTATCGGAAGCTTTCAACGTGCCGTATCCGCCCGACCGGATTGAACTTTTGAAACGAATCAGCCCGCCGACCATGGACACGGCCTATCCCGTGGACTTATTCGTCCGCAAGCCGGCCCGCATCTGGAACATGCCTGTCGAACGGCCATTTGGGAAATGGTCCGTTCTGGCGGTTTTCAATTTCACCGGCAGATCCGACCGCAAGTTCGCGGCGACGTTGGACGCGGCGAAGGACCTCCGCCTCGACCCGAACAAAGAGTACATCGCCTATGAGTTCTGGAGCAAGCAACTCATCGGGACGTTCAAGGGGAAGTTTGTCGGGCGCCCACTCAGTCCATACGACGTCGACATATACAGCATCGTCGAGAAGCAGGACCGTCCGGTGCTGATCTCGACCAGCCGGCATGTCCGGCAGATGGCGTTCGACATCAAGGACCTCGCTTACGATGGCGGCCAGCGGATGCTGCGAGGCGTCTCCCGCGCGGTGGTCGGCGATCCGTATCAATTGCGCATTTACGTTCCGGAGGGCTTCAGCGGGAAGCGCGTGGAGCTGTCCGAGGGGCTCGCGGCAACCATGAAGATGAACGGGAATTTGCTGACGGTGGATTATACGTCGGCTACCGGCAAGGATGTGGAGTGGAAGGTATTCTTCTAGCGATTTGCAGCGGGTTCAGGGCAAGCTAAAGCATGCCCCACCAAGGAGTCTGCATGAGAACCACGGTTGGCATTTGCGTGTTCCTAGGGCTGTTCTTTCCGCTGAACGCGGCGGAAACGCCAATCAGAGTCGAGACCCAGAGCCTGCTGGTCTCCGTCGATCCGGCCGCGTGTCACTGGTCCGCGCAGGTCAAAGGCAGCCAGATGCGGCTGAACGATGTCTACTTTCTTCCGGGTGACGACCCCTCGGGCTGGACGGTGACGTCCTCCGTCAACAACAACGACTCCAGCAACTTCGGATCGTTCGTCACAGTCACGCTGCACGGGACAAAGCCGGGACAACTCGACTTCGAGTACCAGGTCTCCGCCAGCAAAAACAACAACGACATCCTGGTCAGCCTGGGCCGTTCGAATTCGACCGGCAAAGCTGTCGACGTCGTGGACATGGACTACTTCGTATCCGACGATGCGCGGCTGGGAGGCTCCCCAGACAGGTGGACCAGTCTTGGAACGGCGTCCCGCAATCGCGAGTATTACGATCTTGCCGAGGTGATCAGTTTCATCACGCCCCGAATGTACGAAGTGAATCACGTCGTCCGGGACATGGACACTGGCAACAGCCTGTTGATGGGACATGTGACCGTCTCGAAGGGGGCATCCAGGTTTGAGGTGGCGTCGGGCTGGCAAGGTAACGGCTCCGACCGGATGAAAGTCCGGGGATATTGCAGCTACAAAGTGACCATGCCTCCGGGAAAGACCTTCGCCGGAGAGAAGCTCCTCATCGACTTTAATACTGACGCGCTCCGCGCCATGGCGCACCAGGCGGACCTGATCGCCATCGCCTATGACATACGTCTTAAGCAGCGGCGGCCGATCGATCTCGACGACCGCGAGTTGGTGGCGAACAACTACAGCCGGTTTCACTCATACCTCTCCGGCGGCACCGCCGCCAATGCGGAGAGGTTCTTCAAGGAAAACGGTTTGAATGACTTCTACTACGGACTTGGCGGACCGGGCCAACAGGGCAGTTGGGGATTGTATGGTCTCGGCGGAGATCGGCAAACAGCACCCGGGACCCAGCCAATCGCCGGCGGGCCCGGCCGCACACGGTACCCGGCCGAGTGTTATCTCCCGATACATGGCCGATACTATGGCCCGACAATGGCGACCAGAGTCATCGATTTCTCCAATCCCTTGACGATCAAGCTTGAGCGCGAGCGCGCCTTTCAATGGGTCGCCGGTCACGAAAAGGAAACCGGCCGGGCGGAAATGGATTTTGCGGACTGGTGGGATAAGTGGCCCGGCCAGTACGACCCATATATGAGCGCGCTCGAGACGTATCGGGCGGCAGGGACCCCTTGGCGCGACGCGATCGATCAAAAGGCGCCGCGAAGGGTAATCCGCTCCAACATGAATGTAGTGGATCATTCTTACGGCCTTGTCGACATCTGCCGGGTCTCGGACGATGCCGATCACGGTTATGAAGAGGGCGACGGCTGGCGTCACTGGCTCACCGACTCGCTGCTGGGTTCGTCGATCCGCGCCTTTTACAATGGCCGCGTGTTCTGGAACGACGGTGACGGCTTCCATGTGTACAAGTCGCAGCCCGTCGATGGATCGCTCGGGAGTTTCAACTATGGCCAGGCGAAGGTCAGTGCCAACTTCCACGCGTTCGCCGGAAGCACGCTCTTCGTAGAGGAAGCCTTCAATGAGGCATATCCCGAGGACCGGATTGAGCTGTTAAAACGGATCAGCCCGCCGACAATGGATGTGTCCTATCCCGTGGACTTGTTCGTTCGGAAGCCCGCCCAGATCTGGAACATGCCGGTCGAACGGAGTTTTGGAAAGTGGAATGTCTTGGGCGTTTTCCATTACACCAGCAAAACGCCTATCGAATGGTTAACTTACACAACCCCGGCGACTCGGGAGCAAGCGCTTAAGTTCACCGCCGAGTTGGATGCGGCCAAAGACCTTCGCCTCGATCCCAACAAAGAGTACATCGTTTACGAGTTCTGGAGCAAGACACTCATCGGGACCTTCAAAAAGACCTTTGTCACGCGTCCGCTGAACCCCTACGATTGCGATATATACAGCATCGTCGAGAAGCAGGACCGTCCCGTGCTGATCTCCACCAGCCGGCATATCCGGCAGATGGCGTTCGACATCAAGGACCTCGCCTACGACAGCGGCCAGCGGATGTTGCGCGGCGTCTCCCGCGCGGTGGCCGGCGATCCGTACCAATTGCGCATCTATGTTCCGGACGGTTTCAGCGGGAAGCGCGTGGAGTTGTCCGAAGGTCTCGCGGCAACCATGACGACCAACGGGAACTTGCTCACAGTGGACTACAAGTCGTCGACGGGGAAGGATGTGGAATGGAAAGTCTTTTTCTGAGGTAACCAACCGCGATTGGCCAGCGCCAACGGATGAGATGAGAGGTACGATGCGAGTCTTGTGGCTGATTCCCCTGGCGTTGATCGGAGTTCTGAGCAGAGCGGCTGCGCAAAGTCCGGAACAGCTTTTCTCCGAGCATTGCGCCGCGTGCCACGGCGACGACGCTACCGGCACCGACCGCGGCCTGCCCTTGGCTCGCAGCCGCCGGCTGCGCACCCGCTCGGCGGCCGAGATTCACGATATCATCCACAATGGCACGCCCGGCGGCATGCCTCCATTCGATTTGCCCGAACCCCAGTTGCAGGTGCTGGCGGCGTTCATTCGCTCGATGAACGCCACGGCATTCGACGCCCAGCCCGCAGGCGACGCGGCCGCCGGCGAGCGCTTCTTCTTCGGCAAGGGCCGGTGCGCCTCGTGTCACACCGCCATGGGCCGCGGCATATCCTCCGGTCCCGACCTCACCAGCATCGGCCGCCAGGTGACGGTCGCCGACCTGGAACGCAAGCTCGCTAACCCCGGCGCGCAGGTCTCCGACGGCTATGCACTGGTCACAGTGCGACTCGCCAACGGCGCCACGGTCCGCGGTTTTGCGCGCAAGGAGACGCTGCACGGCCTCCAGTTGCAGACCACCGACGGCCGCCTTTTGCTGCTCGGGGACGGCGAATACCAGATCGTTTCGCGCGACAAGGGGTCCGCCATGCCGGCGCTCGACGCGGCGCCCGAAGAGCACCGCAACCTGGTGGCCTTCCTGAGCCGGCTGGGTGGCTTGAAAGCCGGGCCACTACCAGGCGACGGCGATCCCATCGATGCCGCCGCTATCGAACAGATCCTGCATCCAAAGGCTGGCGACTGGCCCACCTACAACGGGCTGGTCAGCGGCAATCGCCATAGCTCGCTCGACCAGATCGAGAAAGGGAACGTCAGCCGACTCTCATTGCAGTGGATGTACACCCTACCGTATTTCGGCCTGGAAACTACGCCGGTGGTGAGCGATGGGGTGATGTACGTAAGCGGCCCCAACCAGGTGTGCGCCCTGGATGCGCGTAGCGGCGCGGAAATCTGGCGCTACTCGCGCCCGCGCTCCACCAGCCCGAATATCGCCTCCGATGCCGCCAAGGGCGCCAACCGCGGCGTGGCGCTTCTGGGCGACCGCGTTTTCTTCGCCACCGACGACGCTCACATGATCGCGCTCGACCGCCTCACCGGCGCCCTTCGCTGGGACGTCTACATGCCCGACGAGCCGCAGCACTATGGCTCGACCGCGGCGCCGCTGGTGGCCGGCGACCTGGTCATCGGCGGCGTGTCTGGCGCCGACGACGGCATCCGCGGCTTCCTGGCCGCCTACAAGGCCTCCACCGGCCAACTCGCGTGGCGCCACTGGACGGTTCCGCGCAAAGGCGAACTTGGATGGGACACCTGGCGGGGCGGCGCTGTCGAATTCGGCGGCGGCTCGACGTGGCTTACGGGCAGCTACGACCCCGAAAGCAAGGTGCTCTACTGGGCTGTCGGCAACCCTTACCCGGATACCGATGGCAGCGATCGCCTGGGCGATAACCTGTTCACCAATTGCATTCTGGCGCTCGATCTGGAAACCGGAAAGCAGCTCTGGTATTTTCAATTCACGCCGCACGACCTGCACGATTGGGACGCCGTCCAGCCCATGCTGCTGGTGGACGCGCCCTGGCAGGGCCGCCCGCGCAAGCTGATCCTGCACGCCGACCGCAACGGGTTCTTCTACGTGCTCGACCGCACCTCGGGCGAGTTGCTTCTCGCCAAGGCGTTCGCGCAGAAAATCTCCTGGGCCAGTGGAATCGACGCCAAGGGCCGGCCCATCGAGTTGCCCGGCAATGTCCCCACGCCCGAGGGAACGCGCACCTGCCCGGATATCCGCGGCGCGGCCAACTGGATGGCAACCGCGTATAACCCGGCAACGGGCCTCTACTACGTCATGACCATCGAAAACTGCGGCGTCTACCGCAGCACCCAGTTTGGTCCCGCCGCTCAGGCTGCCAATGCGGCCAGAGGCGGTGGGGGGCGCGGCGAGGCGCCCGGCGGCGACCCGCCCCGGCGCTACCTGCGCGCCCTCGACGTTCATACCGGCAAGGTGGTTTGGGAAATGGACCAGAAGGTCCCCTCGCCCAACTATGGCGGCGTCCTTTCCACCGCGGGAGGCGTGCTATTCTACAGCGAATCTACGGGCGCCTTCGCCGCGGTGGATGCCCAGACCGGAAGTTCGCTCTGGCATTTCGAAACCGGCCAGTCTCCCAAGGCTTCGCCCATGACTTACATGGTGAATGGCCGCCAATTCGTGGCGATTGCATCGGGAGCCAGCATTCTGTCGTTTGCCCTGCCCGTGACGCCGTAATTCGGTGACAGGCTACGCAACCCCCAAACTGCGGGGGTTGCGTAGCCTGTCACCGAATTACTCATACCGCAGGCAAACGATGGGGTCCAGGTTGGCGGCGCGGTTCGCCGGGTAGTATCCGAAGAACAGGCCCACACCGACGGCGATGGCTACGCCGAGCGCCACCCAGAACGGCGATACCGTGGCCGGAATGCCCGCCAGCGTGCGCACGGCGAACGAAATGGCGGCGCCGGTCAGGATGCCAACCACCCCGCCGATGCCCGAGAGCGTGATGGCCTCCAGCAGAAACTGCGCGCGGATGTCGGATTTCCGCGCACCGATGGCTTTGCGGATGCCGATCTCTCCGGTCCGCTCGGTAACCGAAATCAGCATGATGTTCATGACCCCGATGCCGCCCACCAGCAGGCCGATGGAGCTGATGACGCCGGTGAGCAACACCATGGCGCCGGTGAGCTGGTTCCACAGATCGGTGAAGAAGTCGGCGTCAACCATGTCGAAATCGTTTTCCGCACGGTGCGGCACGTGCCTCCGCCGGCGCATGGCTTCGATTACCCGGTCTCGGACCTCCGCCATGTCGGCGTCTTCGCGCACGGTGACGATCAGAAAAATATCGCGGATGTCCGGAAAGTTCTTGTGGAAGTTGGAGAGCGGGATGCACGCAAACTGATCGACGCCGTAGCCGCCGAACATCCCTGGGTTCTTCTCGAAGACACCGATCACTTCGTAAAGCCGGCCGTTCAGACGCACCTCCTTGCCGATGGGGTCGGTGTTCGGAAACAGCGAATTGGCAATGGCGTCTCCGATCACCACCACGTTGCGCGCGTGCTCTTCGTCGAACTCGGAAATGTAACGGCCGCTGGCGGTCGAGAACAGCGGTAGCGCGGCAGCGTACTCCGGCTGGGTGCCGCGGATGATGAGGCGCTCCACGTGCTCGTTGGCGTAACGGATGGAATCGGGCGAATCGCCGAAGTTGATGCGCTGCGCGAAGGCCGCCGAGATGTCCAGCCCCGGCACGTTCTGTTTGAGATACTGCGCATCGGAAATCTCCAGATACTTTCTCATGCGGATGCTCTGCGGGAGACGCCCGATTCCGGTGTATCCGGCGGGGATGCGCGTAAGAAACAGCGACCGCGACCCTAACGAGCGGATGCGATTGAGGATGTAGCCGTTCAATCCGTCGATGATGGCCGCCACCGAAATCACGCTGGTCACGCCGATGACGATACCCAGAATCGTCAGCCCGGAACGGACTTTGCGGGTCCGCAAGGTGTCGAGAGCCACCAGCAGGTTTTCTCTGACTTCAGCGCGCGTCATCTCTCCCCTCACTCCGTCCGAAGCGCCACCACGGGGTCCAGCTTGGAGGCCTTCACGGCCGGATAAATTCCGAAAAATAATCCAATCATGGAGCTCAACACCACGCCCAGCACCGCAACCCAGACCTGGACAGCGGCGGGAAACTCGGTAAGCCGGCGAAGCGCCAGCGCGCAGGCGAATCCGGCGCACACGCCGATGCCGCCGCCCGCCACGCATTGCAGCACGCTCTCGGCCAGGAACTGGTGCAGAATATCCGGCTGGGTTGCGCCCACCGCGCGCCGGACTCCAATCTCCTTGGTCCGTTCGGTGACGCTGACCAGCATCACGTTCATGATCACGATGCCACCCACCACGGCGGAAATCGAGCTGATCATCACGAAGACGGTGAAGAACGCCGAGCTGATGCTCTGCCACAGAGAAATGTAGGTGTCGGCGGTGCCGATGTAGAAATCGTCGTCCTTGCCGGGCAGCACGTGGCGGCGGGCGCGCAGAATGCGGCGGGCCTCGTCCTGCGCGCGGTCGAAAATCCGATCGCCGCCCTCCGCCTTGACCTGCAGCGTGAGGCTGTTGCGCTGTCCGTGGAGCTTGAGGTAGGTTCGCAGCGGAACCACCATGAAATTGTCCTGGTCCTGGCCGAGCACCGATCCGATGCGCTCAAAAGTCCCCACCACGGTGAACTCGTCGGGGCCGGCGCGAACGACGCGGCCGATGGGATCGGCGTCGGGAAAAAACTCCTGCGCCAGACGGTCGCCGATCAGGCAGACTTCCACGTCATGGCGGTCTTCCACCTCGGTGAAGTAGCGCCCCAGTTGGACCGTGCGGGTGTCGATATCGGCCATGGTGGGCGTGTAGCCGTACATGGTGGTGTCGTCGAGTTCGTGGTCTTTGTAGCGGAGCGTGGCGCTGCCGCTGATGGAGGCGCCCACCACCTGGCAACTACGGCAGCCCTCGGCCAGCGCCTGCATGTCCTCGGGGTAAAGATAGCGGTTGCGCTGGGCTTTCGTGAGGACTGTGAAATCGGTGATCACAAAGGGCAAGCGCGCAATGCGAAAGACGTTGGTGCCCAGATTGGCGATTTTCTGTTCGACGTAGACATTGGCGCCTTGCACCAGGGTCATGACGGTGATGAGGGTGGCGACCCCCATGGTCAACCCGAGCACCGTGAGCAAGGCGCGCAATTTGTGGGCGCGGATGGAATCCACCGCCAGCGCCAGGTTGTCGGTCACTCCAATCATGTCATGGGGTGACTTTTCGCCAGTTCTTGCCGGCCTGGATCACCAGTTCGGCGGCAGGGCCGGCCAGCGCCAGGTCCTTCACCTTCTCGCCATTGATCTCGACGGCGCCGGCTTTGATTTTGCGCGCGGCGTCGCTCACCGAGTCCGCCAGCCCGATCTTAGCCAGCAGCTTGTCGACGCGGATGCCGTTGGCCACGCGCACGCCCTCGGGCAGAGGCACGGCGAGAATGTCCGCGGGCACTTCCTTGCGGCGCACCACGGCGTTGAACACCTCGGCCGCGCGCGCGGCATCGGCCGCCGAGTGGAAATCGGTGACGATCATCCTGGCCAGCGCCAGCTTAGCCTCCATGGGATGCATCTCGGCGCGGATGGCGGCGATTTCGGCCATGCTCTTGTCGGTGAGCAGCTCGTAATAGCGGAACATCAGCTCGTCGCCGATCTGCATCACCTTGCGGAACATGACCTCGGGCGGCTCGGTGATCCCGATGTAATTCCCCAGCGACTTGGACATTTTGTTGACGCCGTCGAGACCTTCGAGAATGGGCAAAGTGGCGACGATCTGCGGCGGCTGACCGAATTCCTTCTGGATCTCGCGGCCTACCAGCAGATTGAATTTCTGGTCGGTGCCGCCCATCTCGATGTCGCACTCCAGGGCCACGGAATCGTAGGCCTGTGCCAGCGGGTACATCAACTCGTGCATGGAAATGGGGATGCCTTCCTTGAGACGCAGGGCGAAAACGTCGCGCTCCAGGATGCGGGCCACGGTGTACTTCGAGAACAGGCGAATCAAGTCCATGTACTTCAGCGGCTCCAGCCAATCGCTGTTGAAGCGGACTTCGGTCTTGTGGGGATCGAGGATCTTGAAGACCTGGGCCTTATAGGTTTCGGCGTTCTTCGCGATGGCCTCGCGCGTCATCGGCGGGCGCGTCACATTGCGCCCCGAGGGATCTCCGATCATGGCTGTCATATCGCCGATGAGGAAGATGACGGTGTGGCCCAGGTCCTGGAAGTGTTTCATCTTGCGCAGGATGACGGTGTGGCCCAGGTGCAGGTCGGGAGCGGTGGGATCGAAGCCCACCTTGACGCGCAGCGGCCGCCCCTTCCTGGCGGCCTCGATCAAGCGCTCGCGCAGATCT